>Ga0206863_1012_pt1 | contig 72844 bp, 54 predicted proteins | sample Alteio_BWOrgCont_41_FD_152634 | JGI IMG/M metagenome (GOLD analysis project Ga0206863, IMG submission 152634) | Enriched cells from forest soil in Barre Woods Harvard Forest LTER site, Petersham, Massachusetts, United States -... | ecosystem: Environmental > Terrestrial > Soil > Temperate forest >...
ACGAAGAATCTGCTTTTTTTCTTACACCAGATTCTTCACGGCTCAGAATCACAAGCTCCTGGGGTTCATTCATGTTGAGAGTATTCTCACTTCACCTGCGGAACAGGCGATGGATTGCGGTCCGCAAACTGCTCCTGATGCCAATAGGGATAAACCGACTGCACGGCGCTCGCCTTATCCAGCGTGGCTACCTGCTCGGCTGTCAGATTCCATTCCGCAGCCACCAAATTCTGCTTGAGCTGCTCCTCATTGCGCGCGCCAATAATGACGCTCGCGATCGTCGGCCGCTGCAGTAGCCAGTTCAGAGCAACCTGCGGAACAGTCTTCCCTGTTTCCTTCGCAACCGCATCGAGCGCATCCACCACCTTGTACAGATACTCATCCTCAACCTGCGGCCCCTGCTCGGATGTCTTGTGCAGGCGGCTCGTCTCCGGCAACGGATGCCCGCGGCGAATCTTGCCCGTCAAACGACCCCAACCCAGCGGACTCCAAACCAGCGCCGAAACCTTCTGGTCTAGGCCCAGAGGCATCAATTCCCATTCATACTCGCGTCCCACCAGCGAGTAGTACACCTGGTGCGCCACATACCGCGCCCATCCATACCGCTCCGAGACCGACAGCGACTTCATCAGGTGCCATCCCGAAAAATTCGAGCACGCAATGTAGCGGACTTTGCCCTGGTGGACCAGCGTATTCAGCGCGTCCAGCGTCTCCTCAACCGGAGTCGTCGCGTCGAATCCGTGCATATGATAGATGTCGATGTAGTCCGTGCCCAGCCGTTTCAGGCTTGCATCGCACTGCTGAAGCAGGTGGTAGCGCGACGACCCCACATCGTTCGGACCATCGCCCATCTTGAACGTAGCCTTGGTCGAGATCAGCAGCTTCTCGCGCTTGCCCTCGATGGCTTTCCCCAACACTTCCTCGGCCAGCCCAGTCGAATAGACATTCGCCACATCAAAAAGGTTCACACCCGCGTCCAGGCACAGATCGACGAGCCGTTTCGCCTCCGCCACATCCGTATCGCCCCAGGCTTTGAAAAATTCGTTGCCGCCTCCAAAAGTTGCCGCGCCAAAACTGAGCGCAGAAACCTTCAGTCCCGAATAACCAAGCTGTCTATATTCCATGCCCCAATAGATGCGCGTATGGAACCTCGCGGCGCAAATCCATAAGAAATATGGATGCGTAAGCACCACTTGATCGACACGAAATACCATGGTACTTTTTCCGCACAATCAGGAGGTCATCATGAGCACGGACGAAGTCCGCAGTAACGACGCGACCAACGCCGCCCGAGTCGATACGAAACTCGAGATCGTCGTCATCCCCGTCTCGGATGTCGACCGCGCGAAGGAGTTCTACGCGAAACTCGGGTGGCGGCTCGATGCCGACTTCGACAACGGCAGCGACTTCCGCGTAATCCAGTTCACGCCGCCCGGCTCCGGATGCTCGGTCATCTTCGGTAGGAACGTCACCGGAGCAGCACCCGGCTCCGCTCAGGGCCTGTACCTGATCGTCTCCGACATCGCGGCCGCCCGCAGCGAGTTCCTCAGCCGCGGCGTCGAGGTCAGCGAGGTGTTCCACAACGAGGGCGTGTATGCCGGCCCGGACGAGCCCTACCTGTTTGGACGGAAGCGTGTCAGCGGTCCGGATTCCGAGCATCGCAGCTATCGCTCCTTCGCCTCGTTCCGTGATCCGGACGGCAACGGATGGCTCTTCCAGGAAATCACGACGAGACTTCCCGGCCGTGTTGCCGGCAACACAACGTACGCGTCGGCAAGCGATCTGGCGCAGGCGCTTCGACGCGCTGGCGCCGCACACGGCGAGCATGAGAAGCGCACTGGCGGGCAGCACGACGAGAACTGGCCGGACTGGTATGCCGAGTACATGGTGCGCGAGCAATCCGGTGAGGAGCCTCCGCAATAGGCGGCGCACCCGACAAGCTATGCCGCTGCGAAATAAAGCTTATTGCGAAGGTGGGATCGACGGCGGAATCTGCATGGTCGCTTTTGGCTTGCGAAACGCATAAATGATCGCCAGCAGGGGCGGAGCCAGCAGCACGCCCCAAAAGGGAATGATGATCCCCAGCACGATCGGCGCAAGAATCGACGCCCAGATCGGCACGCGCGCTGAGCGCTTCATCAGCATGGGTTGCAGCACCAATTGATCGATAACCACGATCACCGCGTACAGCCCGAGAACAAAGCCCAGCCTCTCCAGGTCCTTGCCCGTCACCAGGATGCTGAAGACCGGACCGATCAGCGCAATCACGCCGCCAAAGTTTGGGATGAAGGTCATCAACCCGCCCAGCAGCGCCCACACGGGAAAGAGCGGCACATGCAGTAGCCACAATCCGATCAGCCACATCACCGCAACACACAAGGCCTCAATCGAAACAGCGCGCCACCAGTTCACCAGCGCCGTTCCCGCCTTGCGTCCCGTCGTCTTGAGGTCAAAGCCGCCCATGTCGAAAGATTATGCTCACTTTAAAGGCATTTACCAGCACGAAAAATGGTTCACAACGCATTAACACCGGTATCAGGAAATTGAACGCAAATCCCCTCCGAAACTGCTAGCCTATAAGTATGAAATTCGGTGTTCTCGTCTTTCCCGGCTCCAACTGCGACCACGACACGTATCACGTCGTTTCCGACATCGCGCAGCAGCCGGTAACGTTCCTTTGGCACGACTCTCCGAGCCTCGAAAACTGCGACGCCATCCTCGTTCCCGGCGGCTTTGCCTATGGCGACTACCTCCGCACCGGAGCCATCGCCCGCTTCTCGCCCGTCATGCAGTCGGTCAAGAAATTTGCCGCCGACGGCGGTCTCGTGCTCGGCATCTGCAACGGTTTCCAGATCCTCGCCGAAGCCGGCCTCTTGCCCGGCGCGCTAATGCGCAATGCGGGACTGAAATACGTCTGCAAGCAGGTCTATCTGCGCACGGAAACGGCCAATACCGCATTTACCCGCACACTAAATAAGGGCGAGATCATCAAGATTCCAATCGGGCATATGGAGGGCAACTACGTCTGCGACGCCGAAACCCTCTCGAAACTTGAGAAAGACGACCGCATCGTCTTCCGCTATTCGACTGCGCAGGGCGAAATCACGCCGGAAGCCAATCCGAATGGCTCGCTCGGCAACATTGCCGGCATTCTGAATGAGGGCCGCAACGTTCTGGGAATGATGCCGCATCCGGACCGATCCTCAGAAAGCCTGCTCGGATCAGTAGACGGTTACAAGATATTTGCATCTATAGTAGAAGCGCTTGAAGATAAAAAGGACGTATCCCCCGCGACCTCGGAATTGGCTCTATCGTAAGGGGAATTTGACGGAATGATCGATATTCATCACCACCTTCTTTTTGGACTGGATGACGGCTCCCCCGATCTTGACACCTCAGTAGCCATGGCGGAGATGGCTGCTGGCGATGGCATCACCCACATTGCCTGCACCCCGCATGCAAACCACAGATACCACTTCGATCCAGCAGTGAACGCTGAACTTCTGGCGGAGCTGCAACAGCGGCTGGCAGGCAAAATATCCTTCGGCCTTGGCTGCGACTTTCACCTGTCGTATGACAACATCGAAGACGCGCTGAAGCACCCGACGAAATACACCATCAACCAGAAGCAATACCTGCTGGTCGAGTTCGCCGACCTGCTGATCCCGCAAAACATCACCGACACCTTCTATGAAATGAAGATTGGCGGCACGCAGCCCATCATCACGCACCCGGAGCGCAACATGACCATCCAGCGCCATCCCGAGCGCATGATTCCCTGGTTGCGCGAGGGCTGCCTGGTGCAGGTTACGGCATCCTCACTTACCGGACGCTTCGGCCGCACAGCTCAGTCCATGGCCTTCAATTACTTCGACAAGAACTGGGTGCACTTCCTCGCGACCGATGCTCACAATCTCACCTCACGGCCGCCCATTCTCAGCGAAGCCTATAGGATCGTCGAGAATAAATACGGCAAAGAAACAGCCGAGCGTGTCTGTGTCACGAATCCTGGCGCAATCTTTCATGGTCAGGCCTTCCCTTCGCAACCGGAGATGCTGGGCCTCTACGACGAACCAGAGTTACAACCGAAAAAGAACTTGCTGAGCAGGCTATTTTCCTCCAAATAGCCTGCCCGATTTACCACATCGTTGTCCGTCCCCGGACAAAGGTGTCCGCAATTGAACACCTGGCACTTTCAGTCATGCCCGCAAGTCATTCTATCTAGATAACTTAATAATTCAGGGAACCTGGCCGCTCAACTGCTCGTATGCCGCAGGAGAGGATCGCCATGCAGACCCTGCGCCAAGACATCTCCTACGCATTGCGTCAGATGCGGCTGTCTCCCGTCTTTACCTTCACCGCAATGCTGACGCTCGCGCTGGGTATTGGCGCAACCACGGCCATCTTTTCCCTGATCCACACAGTCATGCTCAAATCGCTGCCGGGAGTCGATGCTTCGCGTCTGTACCGCATCGGCGATGGCACCGACTGCTGTGTCGAAGGCGGCCCGCAGGACAACTGGGGCATGTTCTCCTATTCGCTCTACCAGCGCATGAAGACGGCAGCCCCTGAATTTGAGCAGATGGCCGCCTTTCAGGCCATGCCTGCGCAATTCAGCGTGCGCCGCGGAGAGAGCGACCACCAGGCCAAGCCGTTGCGCGGCGAATTTGTTACCGGGAATTATTTTTCCACCTTTGGCGTCGGATCGTTCGCCGGACGCACGATCACTCCCAGCGACGATCAACGCTCCGCGGCACCCGTAGCCATGCTGAGCTACCGCGCATGGCAGCAGCAATATGGTTCTGACCCTTCGGTGATCGGCTCGACTTTTGTCATCGAAGGCCATCCTTTCACCATCGTCGGCGTTGCCCCTCCTGGATTCTTCGGAGAAACGCTGCGCAGCGATCCTCCAGAACTTTGGCTGCCCCTGCAGCAGGAACCGCTGGTGAATGGCGCCAACGCGCTCCTGCAGCAATCTGTTTCCGCGTGGCTGCGGGTCATTGGCAGGATAAAACGCGGCGTCACACCGGATGGCATCGCCCCACGGCTTACCGGAGTGATGCAGCAATGGCTCCTACATGAAAGCGACCTCCCTGCTGAATTCCTGCCTGCGATTGAAAAGTCGCTGCCGAAGCAGGTCATCCACGTCGTTCCCGCAGGTGCCGGAGTCGGAGCCATGAAGGCCGATTATGGTGACAGTCTGCGTATTCTGCTCACCGTCTGCTGCCTGGTGCTCTTCATTGCCTGCGCCAATATCGCAAACCTGCTGCTCGCTCGCGGCGCCGCCCGCCGCTCACAGACATCGGTCCGTCTGGCATTGGGCGCATCGCGTCAGCGGCTCATTCGCCAGTCTTTGACGGAAAGCGTTGTCCTCTCCATCCTCGGCGGGCTCGCCGGCATCGTGGTTGCGTATTTAGGTGTAAGAGTCATTGTCGCGCTTGCCTTCCACAGTGCGCACTTCATCCCCATCGATGCAGCGCCATCGCTGCCCGTGCTTGCTTTTGCCTTTGGACTGTCTCTCATCACCGGCGTCCTCTTCGGAACAGCTCCGGCATGGTTCGCCTCGCACGCCGATCCAGCCGAAGCCCTGCGTGGCGCGAATCGCAGCACCCACGATCGCTCCTCGCTGCCGCAGAAGATTCTCGTCGTCGTGCAGGCCACGCTGTCCATCGTGCTGCTTGCAGGCGCAGGCCTGCTCACGCGCAGCCTCAGCAAGCTCGAACATCAGGACCTCGGCTTCGATACGGACCGCCGCCTCAGCATCGTGATGAACAGTCCGCTGGCAAGTTATTCGACGCCACAGCTGGACGCGCTCTATCGCAATTTGCAGGACCGCCTCTCGCATCTGCCGGGCGTGGAACGCGCCGCGCTGGCCGGATATACGCCCTTCCTCGACAACTGGGGCGAGTTAATCGTTCCCGAAGGCCACGGCATGCCCGATGTCGATACGAATAACGACAATGCCTCCTGGGACCGCGTAAGTGCAGGCTATCTGGAAACGATGGGCCACACGATTCTTCGTGGCCGTGGCATCGCCGAGCAGGACACAGCCTCCACGCAAAACGTTGCCGTCGTCAACGAAACATTTGCCCGCAAATTTTTCAAGAATCAGGATGCCCTCGGAAAACACTTCGGTCTCGACATGCCCGAAAATAACACCACCTATGAAATCGTCGGCATCGTCCGCGACTTCAAATATGTCGATGCGCGCAGTCCCGCACGCCCCATGTTCTTCGCTTCCCTTGCGCAATATGTGGCCTATAAGAATCCGCTGATGCTGACATTCGATCATCGCACCCACTTCATCAATGGCGCAGTGCTCAAGCTGCGAGGCGATGCCAACGGCCTTGAACCTCTCATCCGCAAGACCTTCAGCGACGTCGATCCCAATCTGACCATCCTGAATATTCAGCCCATGCAAGAGCAGGTAGATTCGAACTTCGATCAGGAGCGCACCGTCGCGCAGATGACCGGACTCTTCGGCATCCTCGCGCTGGTTCTTGCCGCCATCGGCCTGTATGGCGTCACAGCCTACACCGTCGAGCGCCGCACCAGCGAAATCGGCGTGCGCATGGCGCTCGGTGCTAACCGCGGCAATATCGTTCAGCTCGTTTTGCGCGGAGCCTTTCTGCAAATCGTCATCGGACTTGCCATCGGCATTCCCATATCCATCGGCTGCGGACGACTCATCGCCGCGCAGCTATATGAGGTAAAGAGCTGGGATCCGCTGGTGCTCGCAGCCTCTATCACCGCTCTGGCGATATGTGCATTCATCGCCAGCGTCATTCCCGCGCAACGCGCCGCATCCATCGATCCGGTGAAAGCCCTGAGAACGGAGTAACAGTCCATCATGCAAACTCTTCGCCAGGACATTTCCTACGCACTGCGGCAGATGCGTCTGTCCCCCGTCTTCACCCTTACGGCGATGCTGACGCTCGCGCTCGGCATTGGCGCAACGACGGCAATCTTCTCGTTGATTCATACCATCATGCTCAAGTCGCTGCCGGTCGTCGATCCGTCGCGCCTCTACCGCATCGGCGATGGCAACGACTGCTGCGTCGAAGGCAGCGCGCAGGACAACTGGGGCATGTTCTCCTATCCCTTCTACGAGCTCATGAAGAAGAACACGCCTGAGTTCGAGGAGCTTGCCGCCTTCGAGGCCGGCTCACGCACCCTCAGCACGCGTCGCAGCGAGAGCGACCGTATCGCCAAGCCGTTGCGCGCCGAATTCATCAGCGGCAATTATTTCTCCACCTTCGGTCTCGGCGCTTTCGCCGGACGCACCATCGCAGTCGCCGACGACCAGGCTTCAGCGGCCCCGGTCGCCATGCTCAGCTACCGCACCTGGCAGCAGCAGTACGGCTCTGATCCAAAAATCGTCGGCTCGTCCTTCATTCTCGACGGCCATCCCTTCACCATCATCGGCATCACTCCTCCCGGCTTCTACGGCGAAACCTTGCGCAGCGATCCCCCGGAGTTGTGGATTCCCATTCTGCAGGAGCCCGTCTTCACCGGAGCGAATTCCTTTCTGCATCATTTCCAGGCATGGCTGCGCGTCATCGGCAGGCTCAAGCCCGGCGCAACCGCGGACGCTGTGCCCGCGCGCATGACAACCCTCATCCGGCAGTGGCTGGTCAATGACAGCGGCATGCCCGCCGACTGGATGACCGGCATCAAAGCCGGCCTGCCCAAGCAGATCGTCAAAGTCGTTCCCGCCGGAACCGGCGTCGGCCTTATGAAAGAGGACTACGGCGCCAACCTCCGCATCCTGCTCGGCGTCTGTTGCCTGGTCCTGCTCATCGCCTGCGCCAACATTGCCAACCTGCTGCTCGCTCGCGGCACAGCCCGGCGCTCGCAGACCTCCGTCCGGCTAGCACTCGGCGCATCGCGCAAAAGGCTCATCCGCCAGTCGCTCACCGAGAGCCTCGTTCTTTCCGTCTTCGGCGGCCTTGCAGGACTGGTCATCGCCTATCTGGGAGTCAAGGTGCTGGTCGCCCTCACCTTCCACAGCGCGAAGTACGTTCCCATCGACGCTGCTCCCTCGCTGCCCATCCTCGCCTTCGCCTTCGCTCTTTCTCTGTTCACCGGCATGCTCTTCGGCACCGCTCCCGCATGGTTCGCCTCGCACGCCGATCCGGCCGAAGCGCTGCGCGGAGCCAACCGCAGCACGCACGACCGCTCTTCGCTGTCGCAAAAAATTCTCGTCATCCTCCAGGCGACGCTCTCCGTCGTCCTGCTCGCAGGCGCTGGCCTCTTAACGCGCAGCCTCATCAACATGCAGCACCAGACGCTGGGTTATGAGACCGACCACCGCGCCCTCATCAGCCTGACCGGTCCCTTCAATTCCTACTCAAAGCCAAAGCTCGACGCCATGTACATCGAGCTGCAGGATCGCCTCGCCCACATTCCCGGCGTCGAAAGCGCCGCCGTCGCCCTCTATGCGCCGCTCCAGGACAACTGGGGGGAAATGGTCATTCGCGAAGGCCATGGCATGCCCAACATGGATGAAAAGGTCGGCTCGTCCTGGGACCACGTCAGCCCCGGCTACCTCGAAACGCTGGGCCAGCAGATCGTGCGCGGACGCTCCCTCACTCCGGAAGACACAGCCTCCACGCGGAACATCGCCGTCGTCGATGAGACCTTCGTCAAGCGCTTCTTCAAGCCCGGCGAAGACCCCATCGGCCAGCGCTTCGGCCTTGACCTGCCCAAATACGGCGCTACTTTCGAAATCGTAGGCGTTGTTCGCAATGCAAAATATATGTGGGGAAATCTCTACGGAACCGAAGAGCTGCGGCCTATCTTCTTCGTCCCCCTGGCCCAGCGCACGACTTACGACAACGCCATGATGCAGGCCATCGACGACGACACGCACTTCATCGAAGGCGCAGTTCTCAAGCTGCACGGCAGCATGGACGGACTCGAGCCGCAGGTCCGCAGCGTCCTCAGCGATGTCGATCCCAACATCACGCTGCTTGGGCTCGATACGATGCAGGAGCACATCGACGCTAACTTCGACGCGCAGCGAGCCGTCGCGCAGATGACCGGCCTCTTCGGCATCCTCGCGCTCATCCTCGCCGCCGTCGGCCTCTATGGCGTCACCGCCTACACCGTCGAGCGTCGCACCGGCGAAATCGGCGTCCGCATGGCGCTCGGCGCCGACCGCACCAACATCGTCAAGCTCATCCTGCGCGGAGCGTTCCTGCAAATCGTCATTGGTCTCGCCATCGGCATTCCCATTTCCATCGGCTGCGGCCATCTACTCGCCACGCAGCTCTACCATGTCAAAAGTTGGGACCCGCTGGTGTTGACCGGCTCGATCGTCGCTCTGGGAATCTGCGCGCTCATCGCCAGCATCATTCCCGCACAACGGGCCGCATCCATTGACCCCGTAAAGGCACTACGCACCGAATAGTTCTTCGCGCATTTCAATAAATCATTCCCCTTGACATTCGACCTGAAGACGCGTAACTTCAGGTCGAATGTCGACTAAAGAGACCGAAAATCAGTTACTGCAGGGCACGCTGGATCTGCTCATTCTTCAGACCCTTGCCTTTGGGCGCGCGCATGGGCACGCGATCGCACGGACGATTGAACACAGATCCGAAGAAGTGCTGCAGGTCGGGCACGGCTCGCTGTATCCAGCACTGCAACGGCTCATGAAATCTGGATTGATCACAGCCGAAGACGGCATTTCAGAGAACAATCGTAAAGCCAGGTTCTATCGCCTTACCCGAAAAGGACGGCAAAGATTATCGCACGAAACGTCAAAGTGGCAGCGGTTTTCGCTCGCCATAACGCGCATTCTTGCGCCAGTTGTTGAGGAAGGCAAGTAGCAAAGGAGCCCTGTGATGTTTTGGAAGAGTCGCAAAGACCTTTTGGAAGATGAGATCCAAACGCACATCGATCTCGAAACACAGGAGAACATCGAGGCTGGCATGTCACCGGAGGAAGCGCGACACGCTGCGATGAGGAAGTTCGGCAATGTCCTGCTGGCAAAAGAGAAGTCGCGTGACGTCTGGGGTTGGCGATGGATGGAACGGTTGTGGCAAGACGTGAATTTCAGCCTTCGCATGCTGCGCAAGTCGCCGGGCTTCACTTTTGTCGCCGTTCTCACACTGGCGCTTGGCATCGGCGCGAATGCGGCCATCTTTACGCTTGTTCATGCTGTGCTGATGAAGAACCTGCCTGTCGCTGATCCAAAGACATTGATAAGGATTGGCGATGCCGATGATTGCTGTGTAGGTCAAGGACGGCCCCGTGATGACGCCTTCTCACTATTTCCAACTGCGGCGTGGCAGCTTTTGAAGCAAAATGCTCCTGAATTCGAGGAACTGGCGGCCATCCAGGCGGGATTTGAATGGCGGCCACTCACTGTCAGACGCGATGGACCGAATCAGGCACAGTCGGCAATTGGCGAGTTCGTATCCGGCAATTACTTCCGCACCTTTGGACTACAGCCGCAACTAGGTCGGCTGCTGACCGACTCGGATGATGTTGCGGGTGCCCCCATGATGGCTGTCATGAGCTATCAGACCTGGCAGCGCGACTATGCAGGCGACCCGAATGTTGTCGGCAGTACGTTCTGGGTGAATACAAAGCCGGTAACCATCGCGGGTGTTGCGCCATCTGGATACTTTGGCGACCGCATGTCAAGTACGCCACCCGATTTCTATCTGCCGATTGAGACAATGCCAGTCCTGGCAACTGCTCCTTACGTGCATCAGCCGAAGGTGCAGTGGTTGTACATGGTAGGACGAGTGAAGCCAGGCACGCCACTGCCGGCGCTGCAGACAAAATTAAGCGCGCTGCTCAGGCAATACATGGCGGAGAACAAAATCTACTATACCGGCAACCAAAAATTGGAAATGGCAAAAGTGCATGTGGTGCTTACGCCTGCCGGAGCAGGCATCCAGAACATGCAGGAAGCGTATGGATCGCAACTGCGTATGCTGATGGCGCTTTCCGGGCTGGTTCTTCTCATTGCCTGCGCGAACATCGCAAATCTTCTTCTCGTCCGCGGAATGGCGCGCAAAGCTGAAATGTCCGTGCGAACGGCGTTAGGTGCCGCCAGAACAAGAATCATCCGACAGCTCTTGACCGAGAGCATCATCCTGTCTTTGGTCGGTGGAATAGCAGGTCTGACCGTGGCGTACGGTGGCACCCGAATGTTGCTGGCGCTGGCCTTCCCCGGAGCACAGAATGTTCCCATTCACGCGAGTCCATCGTTACCAGTCCTTGGATTTGCATGTGGGCTATCGCTGTTGACGGGCATTCTCTTTGGAGTAGCTCCCGCTTTGATGACTGCCCAGGCAGATCCAGCGGATGCGCTGCGTAACGGCTCACGGACAACGGCGCGCAGTACTTCTTTACTGCAGCATGGACTGGTGATTTTTCAAGCTGCTCTGTCGCTGGTATTGCTGGTAGGTGCGGGCTTATTCTCCCTGAGTCTCTATAAGCTCCAGACTACCGACCTCAAGCTCGAATCAACTAACCGTTATATCGTCCACATCAATCCGCAAGCTGCGGGTTACAAGCAGACGCAAGTGGAAGCGCTCTACCGGACGATGGAAGAAAGGTTCCATGCGATTCCGGAGGTGGAGAAGGTAGGGATCAGCTCCTATACGCCGATGGAAGACAACAATATCGGCGACAACGTTCAAGTACAGGGAAAGCCGGATCCGAATCTTAACTCTTCCTGGATCAAAGTGAATGCAGATTACTTCGACTCCGTGGGAACTCACGTGGTCATGGGACGAGGCATCAGCCCACAGGATACTTCCACCTCAATGACCGTAGCGGTGGTGAACCAGGAGTTTGTGAAGCAATTGTTCCATCCGGGGGAAAATCCGATCGGTCATCACTTTGGCTCGCCCGGGCCAGAGTCAACCGGAGACTTTGAAATTATCGGCGTGGTAGAAGATACCGTCTATTCCAATATCTATGACAAGCACCACGTAATGTATTTTGTTCCGCTGGCACAAAGGCCGTTGAGCGATAAAGGGCCCATTGAAAATGATCCGATTATGTATGCAGGCGCCATCGTAATAAAGACAAGTCGGTCCATAAACAACATGGAAGCCCTGGCACGGCAGACGCTCGCGAGTATCAATCCAAATCTGACCGTGGTGAAATTCCAGACATTTGATCAGCAAATTTCAGATCAATTCGCTCATGAGCGCATGCTTGCACGACTGACGGTTCTCTTTGGCGCTCTTGCCTTGATGCTCGCAACAATCGGGCTCTATGGCGTGACAGCCTACACGGTTGCGCGGCGAACGAGTGAGATTGGCATTCGCATGGCTCTCGGCGCGAAGCGTCTCCGCGTAATCGGAATGGTCATGCGTGGAGCCATGATCCAGGCCGCGCTGGGGCTGCTCATTGGCATTCCGACGATTCTGCTCTGCGCGCGCTTCGTCGAGTCGCAGCTTTACGAGATCAAGGGCATCGACGACGGTGTGTTGCTGGTGTCGATTGTTACGCTGGTGCTGGCTGCATCGGTCGCCGGGTTGATTCCTGCACGACGGGCCGCATCGATTGATCCGGTAAAAGCCTTACGCACCGAATAGAGTTTTGGTTTGCACTGAGCTTGCCGAAGGGGACCTGTAGTTTCTAAGCGCAGGATACGGCGTTTTTCATGCAGATGAGAACGCACTTCCACAATGCGCCTTGTAGTCTGCGAGTTTCGCAAAAGAACATGAAGAATGAGACGGCGGCGAGGTGTTTGACTCGCCGCCGATCATACCCCGGTGACTAACCGCTACTTCGCGGTCCTATCAGCAAACGCAGATCACGCTTCGATCCAGGCAGCGCCGAGCGAGAACCGCGATTGCCAATCAGAATCAAACTTATTCAACGCGCTGGAATCCGGTTTCCATGGTCACTCTGGTTCCGGTGACTTTGCCCTGTATGTGAGCGAGCAGATTGCCCGACTCGTCCCACTGATCGACGGTGAATGTTCCCGAAGTTGAATTCCCTTTGGGATCGATGGTTAGTGATTGCTGAATGCGGGCCGGGCCCACGATGTTGAGGCCTGTGGAGTCGTACGAGACTCCAAAGTGGTTCAGTCGGTAAGTCCGCGCGCCAGTTCTTATCCATTCACCGAGGCACACGTCGCCGGTCAAGGGAAGACGCAGGCCAGAGACATTGATCTCAGTGCCGTCACTGTGCCACTGAGAGTAGGAAGCGTCAAACTCGGTGCCGTCCGGGATTCCCTCACTGCCTTCGGAGATCCAATGCTCTTTCCAGGTTCCAACGATGCTGGGTTCGTGCGTGTTGGCAGCTTCGTCGTCGAGGATGAGAGCGGCCAGTACAAATCGCGGCGAGGCGATCTGGGGCTGCCAACTGGCGGGGTGTGGCACTGGACTATAGAGGCCGCAGCCGGCACGGGCGTAGGGACCAACCATGATTGCGAGTACCAGCACGCTCAGCGCTGGCACGATTTTCCAATTTCCTGATCTCATGACTTTCTCCTCTGCCGGGGAATTTGCCGGCTCGAACGAGATAAACACCAGTTCGACTTCTGGGAACAATGCAGGAAGGTAAATTCGGAGGTGAAGAAAGCTGAAGGCGTAAGTCGTTGAACCTGGATGAGAATCCTCCGTCCAGATTTTGACGAATGCTATACTTCAGCCACTCTGCGGAGGGCGACCGTGCCCTTTGTTGTCTATCAATTCGGCAACTTCAGCCTTGATTGCGGCAAATTTGAACTCTGCCGCAAAGGCCGCAGGCTCAAGCTTGAGCGGAAACCTCTCGAACTTCTCGTTCTCCTGGTCACCAAACATGGGCAGGTCGTTACCCGGGATGAAATTGCCGGGTGCCTTTGGGAGCGGGAAGTCTTCGTCGATATCGAACACGGAATCAACACGGCTATCCGTAAAATTCGCCAAATTCTTGATGACAGTTCGGACATGCCGCAGTTTGTGCAGACAGTCTCCGGCTCTGGTTACCGCTTCATCGCACCCGTTACAGTCGTTGAGCCAGAAGTCGCCGAGCCAATTCAACCCTCTGGCGATCCGGTCGACCTGCCTCCTCCTCTACCGGAGATCTCTGCTACGCCTGTCATCCCATCGGCTGGCAAACCCCATCACGGAGTCTGGCTGGTCACTGCCTTTTGTGCCTCCGTGCTCGTTGCCATTTTTATACTTACGCTCGGCCCGCATCCGCTGGCCGCCCGCTTCCTCGATCGAAACACTCACGCTGCAATCGCCTCGCTCGCCGTTCTCCCACTCGACAATCTCTCCGGCGATCCGAATGAGGAGTACTTCGCCGACGGCATGACCGACGAACTCACGACCTTGCTTGCCAAGGACTCCACCCTCCGGATCGTTTCCCGCACCTCCGCCATGCAATTCAAGGGCGCGCACCGGTCACTGCCGGAAATTGCCCGTGCCCTCAACGTTGACGCCATCCTCGAAGGCTCAATCTCGCGCTCCGGTAACCAGGTTCATATGACCCTGCAACTTGTCCGAGCTAACACGGACAGTCATCTATGGGCCGAAAGTTACGACCGCGACACCAATGATGTTGCTGTGCTGCCCGACGTCGCGGCCAGAGCCATTGCTGCTCGCTTGAACAGTTCAGCGCCGCCACACGCCAACGCCCGCTTCATCCAACCGGAAGCTCACGACGCCTACTTGCGTGGCCACTACTATTGGGCCGTCGGACGAAATAAAGATGCCGGCAGGTACTACCAGCAGGCCGTCGATCTTCAGCCCGATTATGCTCTTGGCTGGACCGGGCTGGCCGATTATTACGCACAGGGGGCAATCCTGGGTGAACTCGATCCCCGTCAGGCGTTGCCGCAGGCGGAAACTGCGGCCCGCAAGGCAGTGGAGTTCGACGATAGTCTTCCACGAGCCCACGCAACTCTCGGAGGGATGATCTTTTTCAATCGTGGTGATGACGTGCGGGCACTCAAGGAGCTTACCCGCGCTACAGAATTAGACCCTCACGATGGCGAGAATTTTCATCTGCGCGCGTGGATTCTTTGCGCACTGGGCCGCTATGACGAAGCTGTCGCGGTGCAAAAACAGTCCACTGCGATCAATCCCTTCGAATATCCGGGGGCGATGGCGGCGATATACAACTGCACCCGCCAATTTGATGCTGCGATCAGTGATGGCGAGATGCGCCTGAAAGACTTTCCTGTGGCTCCCGATATCCTCGGACAACTCTCTGATAGCTATCACTGGAAAGGCATGGACAAAGAGGCCGTGGACATGCTCGCCCGCGAGATTTCAGCCTACGGAGATCTTCCCTTGGCGGCCGCTGTCCGCCGCGCATTCGAGACAGGCGGATACGCTGCTGTGATTCGCTGCCAATTGGCTGCAGTTAAAAAGAGGGCGCGAACCGGGAGAGTTTCTACTTTCGAGCTTGCAGGCTTGCACGGGAGGCTCAGTGAGCACGATGAGACGCTTGCCTTGCTCGAGCAAGGTGTAAATGAACGCGATCCGCTATTGCTGCTCCTGGCTCAATCGGACCCCGCTTTCGACTTCCTCCATGCCGACCCGCGCTATCGCTCCCTCATCCAGCAGATGGGCCTGCCACCGATGTACTGAGCGGCTTGGGCTCACTGAAACTGTCCTCGAACATGCCACGGTTCCTGTATGCGTGAGCTAGAGATGTGAGGCAGCGCGTGCCGCCGTACATTCGCCGACAGATAGATAATCGTAAACGGTCGAGTAAATACGACAGAGTCGAGCTATTCCTCGCGTCGGAATTTCTACTGCTGCTCTCGCAGCCGGAGCCATGCAATCTCTGCGCGCACTTGGAATAAATACTGGATGTCTCAGTTATCTTCGTTGAGCGCGCCGGCGCTAGAAGCTTCTCTGCCAAAAGAAACAGGAGAAATATAGTAATGAGGAAGTCACGGTTGTTTGCGTTTCAAACATTGTTCACCCTTACCATGTCGTCACTGCTTCTCACTGGCTGCAGTAGCAGTCGACAAATGGCAACTCCACAGCCAACACCGCAACCGGCTCCGCAGCCAGTCCTTGTACCTCAACTCGCAATCATCGCGAACCGAGATGACAATACGATTTCTACGTACAGCATCAACGCTTCTACGGGCGAGCTTCGCAGCAGCGGAAGTGTCGCGAGTGGAGGCAACGCGCCGATCGCGCTTGCCGTGGATCCCGCCGGCCATTTCGCTTATGTTGCGAACTTAATAGCCCTCGGCGGAGTAGGCGACAGCAACGGTGACATCGGCGGTGGTGGTATATCCGCGTTCTCCATCAATACCGATACTGGAGCTTTGACACCAGTGGGTTCACCGGTCGACGCTGGCCAGGGACCCCGCACTGTAGTCGTGCACCCCAGCGGAAAGTTTCTCTATGGCACCAGCCTGCTTTCCGATAACATCTTCGCCTACGCCATCAATCCCAGCACTGGAGCACTTACCCCGATCGGGTCTCCAGTGCCCACAGGGACAGGGCCTCTATCTCTGACTCTAGATCCTGCCGGGAAGTTCGCTTACGTCGTAAATTCAGACGACAATACAATATCGGAATTCACCATTGACCCAATCACAGGCGCTCTCACGACATCAGGAAAGCCTGTCCCAGTTGCTGGCTTCGATCCGACATTCATGATGGTGCATGCTTCTGGCAAGTTCGCATACCTTGCCAATACCGTATCCAATACTATTTCCGTGTTTGCAATTGATCCCATGAGTGGGGCGCTTACGCCGCTGGGAGATCCGGTCCTCAGTTGCGGGACTTTCCCGACAGCATTAGCAGAAGATCCGAGCGGGAAGTTTATCTATGTTTCAAACGTAGGCTCGGGAGGTATTTGTGCGTATGCGGTTAATTCGACAACCGGTGCACTATCTCCGATCGGTTCGCCAGTGCCAGCAGGAGACGGGCCGGCGTCGCTCAACATAGACCCTTCTGGAAAGTACTTATTTGCAGCCAATTCTCAGTCCGCCAACGTATCGGCGTTTGCGATTGACCCCACTGCGGGCACGCTCACTTCCGTAGGGACGCCAACACCTACCGGTAAGACGCCATCCTCAGTGGCTACGATTGGCAAACTTATTACTCCCCCTGCCCCGAACTGATATATCGACGGGGCACTGCCCCCTGCACTGGAAAGTTCGGCGAAGCGAAGCTTCGTTTCCCGCGATCGAAAAATTCGCTCCATGCTTGGTAGACTTGATTTCGGCCCGCCTGGGGCAGCATTCGAGACTGGAGCAAACCATGAAAGCGATCGCATTCACTCGTCCACTACCAATCGACGCCCCGGATTCACTGGTAGAGCTAGATCTGCCGCAACCGGAATTCGGGCTACGCGACTTGCTTGTCAATGTGCGGGCAGTTTCGGTGAATCCGGTGGATACAAAGGTGCGGGGCGCCCGGCACCAGGGATCCGCGTCGGACAACACAGGCAAACCACGGGTGCTTGGCTGGGATGCTGCGGGCGTGGTGGTGGACAAAGGCAACGCAGTCACCGGATTCAACGTGGGCGATGAGGTTTACTACGCGGGCGCATTGGATCGTCCCGGATCGAACGCAGAATACCAGGCAGTCGATGAACGGCTCGTCGGACGCAAGCCGAAATCGATTGGCTTTGCCGAGGCCGCCGCGTTGCCCCTGACCAGCATTACCGCCTGGGAACTGTTGTTTGATCGGTTTGGCATCCGTGAGGGCGAAAACGGCGCGTCCTTGCTGGTCAGCGGAGCCGCTGGCGGCGTCGGCTCAATTCTCGTGCAACTGGCCCGCCGGCTCACAGGACTAACGGTCATTGCCACTGCGTCTCGGCCAGAGACTGTAGATTGGGTGACGCAAATGGGTGCTCACTACGTGATTGATCACACCAAGCCTCTGGCAGAGCAGGTGGATGGACTCCGCGTGGCTCCGGTGAAGTACATCGCCAGCCTTACGGCCACAGCGCGAAACTTTGCGCCGTTGGTCGAGGTCCTGGCTCCTCAGGGCAAACTCGGCCTGATTGACGACCCTGCGACCCTCGACGTGGTGCCGCTCAAAAGAAAGGCCGCGTCACTTCATTGGGAGTTCATGTTTGCACGCTCGATGTGGCAAACCGCGGACATGGGCGAGCAGGGACGTCTGCTGAGCCGCGTAGCAGAGCTTGTCGATCGCGGCGAACTGCGCTCTACGCAAACACAGACCTTCAGTCCAATCAATGTCGAGAATCTGAAGAAGGCTCATGCAATCGCAGAGAGCGGAAAATCAATCGGCAAAGTGACGTTGAGCGGATTCTGATACTGAAGCCTATGAGGCGGACCACCGGACAACCGGAAGGGTTGATTCCTGCGCGACGGGCCGCATCGGTTGATCCGGCGCAGTCCCTAAGAGCTGAATAAAACTGCAGATCGGACATGCAGCGACTATCTCAGCTATCGAAAGCAGGTCTCCTCGCGAACAAAGCAAGGGTTCGCTAGTCCGGGAAGTAAATCGTAATCGAATCAGAATCAGCGTTGGCAGTGATGATTGCGCTGCGCGGGCTGGCCGTAAGGCGCGCGATAGCGACGGATCCCCAGCCACCAGCAACGGGCATGGTTATGACGGTGAATTTTTCAGCCTGACCCAGGTGGTAAGTGCGAATCGTCCGGCTCTCCGCGCAGGCGATCACAATCGTCTGCGTTCCGTCTCCAGTAAGGTCGCCAGCGGCCACGCTGTTGGGGCCGCGGCAGTCTCCCAGAGAAATCGGTGAGCCGCGCATTGGATGGAAACCGCCATGGCCGTCATTGAGCAGGATAGAGATGGCATTCTCAGCGGAACGGCTGATGTCTCGTTGATAAGGGATGATGATGAGATCAGGCTTGCCGTCGCTGTTGAGATCGTCGACGGCAACCTCCCATGGTTTAGCGCCGGCAGGGAACGGCGAACCGGGAGCGTTCTGCAGGGCGCCCCGGCCATCGCCAAGCAGGATAGATACGGTATCGTCGTCAAGATTGGTAGTAACGATGTCGGGGTGGCCGTCCTGGTTGAAGTCGGCAGTGCGGAGTCGTTCGTAGGGGCGTCGGCCGGTTGGAAAAAATGTACCTGGCGTGAGAAGGCGCCCGGTGCCGTCCCCGCGGAGAATTTCGATTTGGTTGTTGCCCCAGCTGTCTGTGGCAGCATCAAGTTTGCCATCGGAATTAAAGTCTGCGACGACAACGCTATGCGGATGCGGGTAAGAATGGACGTCGACCGGTGACCCGGGCGCAAGATGGAAGCCGCCACGACCGTCGCCGAGAAAGACGCGCAGATAGGGCGACTGGTGGTTGGCGACGACCAGGTCGAGGTTGCCGTCGTTGTTCATGTCACCGATGGCGATGTCGTTGGGCAGATGACCGGCGGGAAAAGGTGAGTCGGGCGCTAGGTGAAAGCCGCCGCGCCCATCGCCGAGCAATACGGTGATGGAGCCGGAGTCGGCACTGTCCGAGCCGGCGTTGGCGACGACGATGTCCGGATTGCGATCATGATTGACGTCGGCGACGGCAATCCACCGTGGGCTGAGCCCGGTAGAAATCGTAACCTGACGAAAGTGCTGACCGTGCGCTGCCAGGTTGCTGGCGAGGAGGAGCAGCGCGAACTGGGTTGCAATGCGCATGGGGGCGCTTCTGACGAGTCTACGCAAAATAAGCCTGCCACCTGTTGGACAGCGGAGTCCCGGCTCAGTGAGTGACTCGGCGATTATGCGCTTAACTAAGAACCCTGTGCGCCGCTCTCAGCTCTTCCACAGATCCGATTTCCTGAATTGGAGATAAGGTGTGACCGGATCCAGACGGCTCGCGCTTGGTGATTCGATAGACCGCTGCTGGTGGAATGTTGAGAAGCGCACGACCTAGACACGACGCTCGGAGACCGAGTCGATCAAGAAATGTTCTCGGCACTGGACAACGGGGACCATAGGTGAACTGATAGAACGCTCCACAGGGGCGCATGTAGCGAAATGCCCCGCTAAGAATGCGGATGATTTTCCTGGACGGCATATTGAGAAGTGGAAGCCCGCTGACCATAGCCCCAACCGGTGCATTCTGAAATAAATCATGCTTATGGAGACTTCCAGCGTCGATTCGAAGGACGCGTGCGTCGGGAAATCGTTCTTGCAGGAGCTTTGCAAAATCGGAACGGTACTCGACTAGCGTCAGATCTTCTTCTCTTACGCCCTGAGCAAGGAGTGCCTGGGTAAATACACCTGTTCCTGGGCCAAATTCAACAATGGGCCCGGAGTCGTGTCCTATTTCGCTGGTTATCAATTTGGCCAAAGCCGCACCAGATGGTGCAATCGCGCCTACAAGGCCCGGATCGGAACTCAACGCTCGCAAGAAGGTCAGTGTCTGTCTCAACTTCATTCCCTGGGATCTGCAGCAGAAACCTTAGAATACCTCTAGGTGACTAGAGCTAACGTGTGAATCGTGGGATCGCACCATCTCGCAATGTTGCAATATCAATAACAACGCATGTCGACCGATCTCCTTACTTATAACTTAGACCGAAATATCAAAACGAACGGAAACAACTGATTTCTATCAGATAAACCTTAATTTTGCGTGAGCAGACCGCTGGAAGAAACCCCCGAGAATAGCCATGCATGCTGCAGGCGGACTCATAAAGTCAAGTCATCCCCTTTGGTTAGCCTGACTGCCAATGCTTAATCTCCATTGTTGCTAACAGGGTAATGTACTCATCCAAATTGTCGCACTCTTGTAGGCAGATCGTCGGAAAATGAAATGGAACCCGGGTGTCCGATCGTACGGGTAGCTAGCGTAGTTTTTGACGTTTGTGGAGTGACACCCCACGCAAAAATGACGAGTACCGCGAACACCATTGCCTCCCCGCTCTGTGAAGCCTCATCCTGGAGAGTTCCCCGCTAACAGATTGAAAATAAAGCAAATAAAGACAAATGGGTTTGGCAGAGTATTTCCATCGAAATTGCTAAAATAGAAGTAGGACAAAAAAGCTTAAGAACGATCCAGCAAATCAAGCAAAATCAATACTTTGCAGATAAGCTAAACAGCATCAATACATTGCAGCCATAAAAATTAAGAAGCCTTTGTTTTCATAGACCTGACGCCTCCCCCACCCCCGGGGGATAGCGCTCAAATGCCCACGATGAACACGTCAGAATCATGATCGAACCAATCTGCTTCCTGCGCACAACTCTCGCTACTGAATCCGCGCGATAGCAGCATCTTCTTTACTGGCCACATCCTTCGGGATGGGCAGATACCCCAATGCGGCTGCCTGCCGCTGAGCAGGGCCGACCATCCACCGCAGAAAACCGGTGAGTGCCTTCCGTTTGGCGTCGTCCTCAATATGCGCAGGAACAACAACCCAGGTAAAGGTGCTGATGGGGTATACGCCCGCACCTGGGGCATCCACGATCGAGACTTTGAAGTCACCGCTGATTTTGACGGAGTGGCTCACAGCCGCAGCGATACTTTCGAGGCTGGCTTGGACAAATTCGCCGTTTCGATTTCGAACCCTGCCGTAGCTCAGATGGTTTTGAAGGGCGTAGATGAATTCAACATACCCGATGGAGCCGCTCTGCTCTTTTACCAATTTGGATACACCGTCGTTCCCGTCTGCCCCCAGTCCTATCGGCCATTTCGGAGTCAGACTTGTACCAACCTGGGCCTTCCACTCGGGACTGGTCTTCGAGAGATAGTCCGTCCAGGCATAGCTGGTGCCACTGCCCTCCGCGCGATGAGCGACGACGATATCGAGATCGGGAAGGTGAAGGCCTCGATTAGTGCGGGCTAAGATCGGGTCATTCCATTTCTTGATCTTTCCCAGATAGATACCGGACAGTGCCTCGGGCGTGAATGCTATATCGCCAGACAATCCGGGCAGGTTAACCACAGGCACGACCGCGCCTACCACCGAAGGAAAAAACAAGTACTTCCCGTCGTCTCCCGGCGAGAGCTCGTGAATCGCTTGCGGGCTATCCGACGCGGCGAAATCGATGCTGTTTGCAAGGAGTCTGCGAACTCCCGCCTCCGAACCAATTGGTTCGTACATGATCTGTAGCGCTGGATTTTCGCGCCGGTAGTTTGTGAACCATTTCTCGTAAACGGGAAAAGGAAAGGTAGCGCCCGCTCCTTTCAGAGTGGTCGTGGGTTGGGATAAGGAAGCAGCTGTGGATGGCTCTTCACCTTGTGCCAGCCCCTCGACCAGTTTCTTTACGATGAGCGTCGAAAGATCTTTCGATACGTCTCGCGACGACGCCGGCGGTGTTGCCAGATAGGACCAGAGCGTCTCACCATTCCTGTCTCTCAGCTCAATCGAAAGGAAGCCTGTGTAGATGGGAGTCCCGTTGGGTGCAACGTTCCCCAACTGCGGGTTGTGACTGCGGTATCCTTTGATCCAGACTTCTCCCCCGCCACCGAGGATTGCATCTGCGCTCGATTCGTCTCCGGCGAGCGAGACCGAACTCACTTTGCGAAGTTCGGCGATTACATCCTCACGAAACTTCTGAGAACCTTCCTGGGTAACAAACGGCTCGACGTAAATCCGCCGCGTGCTGTGATCAGCGGGGGCCGGCTGCCGGGCGAGCGCGGACCCAAACAACGAGCAGCAGAATGCGAAACACGCGATCATCCGGAACCGGGGAACGTTCATGCTAGGGATTATCCTCCAACTCAATAGGAACCGGTGCGGCCTACTTGTGCCCGAACAGTTCCACTCCGAATACGACTCGCCATTGTGCCGCTCCGAAGTTCTGCACAAGAGCATGGCCGACGCCCAGCTTGATCCGCAGCTTTCGTTCTCCGATTTGTTCTAATCGTCCGGTTAAAAGAGCCTCCGTGCCTGTCTCCCCGCTGAAAAATTGGTGGAAAGCAGTTTCGCCATAAATCTCAGGCCCCGCGACAAATCTCCAGCCAGTCGGCCCGGCAAACCTGCGTCCTCCGCTGATGCCGTAGAGGAACTCGCTCCCGTTTGGACTGCCGGGCACCGGCGCATCATTCAGCGGACGAACATGGACACCGAGCTGCCCCGCATAGCTGTAGGCACCGGCATCACCGGCTGCGAGAAACCGAAACATGGCGCGGTATCTGGCATCGCTCACGTAGTCGGAGCGGTTTCCGGAAGGAAAGATGACCTGCGCACCTGCACCGAGACGGAGCAAGCTACCCGGCTCTCCTAACAAACGAGTATCGACGCCGATACGAAAATCGGAGACGGTATCGGGCGTGGTCCCGAGGTTTACTGAGGGAGCGGTGAACTGATACGGACCAAGTGTCCCGCTCGTTCCGGTGACCGAAAGAGGCATGGGAAGGTCGAGGTAAGCCCGAAAGCGATGATAGGTAACCGCACCGCCAATATCGAGGAACGCCTCTTGCGACACAACCGCGAGCTTCTGCTTGCTGTCTGGATCTGTGATGACCAGCGGGTTTCGCGCATAGCCAGAGGTGATTGAAATCGCGCCCCCGAGTCGGCCGCTGATGTCGAGGTCGTCCATGATGAACCACCCGCCACCGGGAGCTGACTGATAGAAGCGCTCGACTGCGAAGCCGGCCGGTTGCTGCTGCGCATCCGCAGGCAAGGGCCGGAAGCTGAGGAGAGCCAATGCAGCCAGCAACACGCGAACACAGCTACGATGCGGTTTAAAACTCGCCATGGACTCTCACCGTAAAGACATTGACGGGACCGCGTGCGGCATTGAAACCGGGATTTGTGATGTGCTGATAATCGCCGGTCAGCCAATACACTTTGCCCAGGTTGGCACTGTAGAACATATCAAGAGATCTTTCCGAGCCAGCCGTGATGGCGCCGTCACCAATAAATCCATCTACCCCGCCCATTCCGAGGTATTTCGCATGGATATTCGAGATCCATCCCAAGTTGCCGCCAATACCCGTGAGATCTTTGGATCGTGACCATACGGAACCCTTCGCCAGCACTCCTACAGTTGCAGAGCGATCCGTCGATGTGTAGGCATACACTTCGGTCTTTCCGTCGGAGTACATTCCGCGAGCGAAGACACCAATGTCGTGTCCAATGTACTGCTCAGCGAACGCGCCGATGCCCTCCTTAATGTTGGGTTTTCGCGCCCAGCAGAGATCCGGGGCACCGGCGTTCTGCGATCCGTAGTTGAACCCAGTGCAGGTGGTCGCGTTCTCCTGGGGATTTGCGTCGAACGCGGCGATGGCGTCACTGAAGCGTCCCATATTTTCGCGGTTGCGGTAGCCCAGTACGCGAATCATGCCTTCCTGTTCGTGAATTGTGTGCTTATGCTCCACTTCCACCTGGTCTCCGTAATACTTGAGGAGCCGGAAGTCTACCGGAAGCTGGTTGGGCTGCTTTGGAGGAGTGATGCGGCCGTAGCGCACTGCCCAGTCATCCCAATGAAATTCGCCGATGCCTCCATACGAGTAGCCGCGCGCGTCGGAAGCAAAGTCATAGGCAGCGTAGGTCATGAATCCCAGGCTGAGAAAGCCCTGGCGAGGATCGATGTCAAAAGCGTTGGTGTCGAAGAAATCCAGAATCGTAAAATTGCCTGCGACAAATACGAGTCTTCTGCTGTCGTAGTGCGTTCCCAATTGGAGAGGGCCCGATTCCTCCACATCGCTTTTCCCACCAAGGCCGATTGTCTGCTTGAGGAAAAGCCGGGAACGATAGACCTGAGGCACGCTCGCTCCGCCCTTTTGCAGCTCGAAATTCTGAATCGCGCCGCCCAGCCCACGGAGTTGCGAAAACGGCTGCTCCGAAATCAGCTCTGGGACGAGATAAGCTTCAGCGCCCTTCCAGAGCCGTAGGCCAAGGTAAAGTGTCGCCGTCCCGGTGAAGCTTCGTTCGGCGGTGGGAAGCAGCGAATTGATGCTGCCATTCAGGTTGGTATAAGGGGCATCGAACGAGGGCTTCCAGCTTGAGATATACGTAAATTGCCCATACGCGTTCCAGCTTTCGTTTTCGATGTCGTGCAGGCCCTTGTCCGTCAGCACCTGCATGAGGCTATCTTCACCCTCCGGACGAGGCGCGGGGGTGCCGTTTTGGGCGCTGGCGAGCGATGATGCAAGCAGACAACTCGTGAGCACAAGCATGACCGATCTTGCGCGATTAAATAAGCTCACGAGATTCGCTCGTCCGAGGCTCCGATCGGAACCGTCGCAGCCATATCCGTCAGACACTGCTGCGCGCCGTTCGCGGCGATACACGTACCGCGTTACGGCAAGAATCAACGACCGGAAATGCATCCAACCTCCGCAGAGAAATGAGAGCAGCCCTTTGGAGAATAATTGACAGAACCGTAACAAAGATCAATCGTTCTTGAATTCTTTGCTTAGAAGGAGATACCTCGTCCAAAATTTCCACATACAGCGCCAGATCATGCCAAATCAAGACCGCTCAATATAGGCTGTTTCTCTGCCGCCAGAGCCAATGAGGCAAAAGATAGGTAAAGCCGGCGTCGATCGCGGGATCGATCCGAACTTCCGCAACTAGCTTCTTCGCAGCTTCGCCAGCTGCTCTTCTTCATCCGGTTCTATATGGACCAGGACCTCAGCAACCCGAGGCGCATCGTGGAGAACCGTATCTTCAACCTTGTGAGCGATACTGTGCCCGTCGCTTACAGAAATCGTGCCGTCCACAATGACGTGAAGATTCACATAGTAGAAAAAGCCGACCTTGCGAACCTCGCACTTCTCCAGACCGACCACACCCGGCACCGTCGAGGCAATGGAACGGATTTGCCGTTCGATCTCAGGCGAGGGCTTGGCATCGAGCAGCTCTGCCAGCGGGTGCCGGAGCTTCCTGTAGGCGTTGAAGATAATGACGGGCGAAGCACAGAGCGCCGCCCAGTCGTCGGCTGCGGGATTCCGTGTCCAAAGAGCGATGGAGATTCCGACGAAGGCAAAGCCCGATGTAATCGCGTCGCTCAGGTGGTGCCAGGCATCGCTTTCGACGGCGCTGCTTTCGAGACCCGTTCCTACCGATGTGACGTACCGGGACAGGACAACCTTGACGCCGACGACAGCCAATAGCACCCACAGCGTATAAGGCAGGGGCAAGGGATGCGGTTCTTTAATTCTCTGGATGCTCTCGGCGCCGATAAACACCGCTGCCACGATCAAAGCAAGACTGACGATGATCGATGCAATCGGCTCCGCCTTTCCATGCCCGTATGGGTGATCTTCATCGGGCGGCTTAATGGCAAACTTGAGCCCAAAAAACACGACTGTCGAGCTGACAACATCGGAGAGCGATTCAACGCCATCTGCGATCAGTGCAAAGGAATGGCCCAGAAATCCGGCCACACACTTGAACACCGCCAATACCAGATTCGAACCGATTCCGACCAGCGACGACCGCATACCCTCGTGGACGGCTTTCTCAAGTGGTGCTGTACGCGGATCTTCTGGCATGAATGAGTCTCCCTCATCAGTCCGGATTTCATAGGATTTCGCCTGGGAATGAAGAACAACTCGAACGAGTCATTTTCAATACTTGCCGGAGGAGTCAGATCAGATGAGAAGCGGAAGATTGTATGGGCCTAAAACGAGATCGGGTAGGGGCACGGCGTGGAAAATCAGGACCCGACAGAATGACGATCTCGGAGACGCAGGCTCGAGAGGCTGAAATACGACCGACAGCCAACGACGCAGCAGGAACAAAAACGACAAGCCCCGCTTGCTCTGCTGCATCAATACCAGCACCAGGCAGAAAACCATGATCGTAGAAAGAAGCCCGAACTCGAAATCCTGACCGCCCTGAAGAAAATTGTCGAAGTGCCAGTAATACTCAGTCCACGGACTGACCGCAATCAGCAGAGCCGTGAGCACAATGAGGATGCGGCCACCGACAGTACAGGCCTCCGCCTCAAAGGCCCTATCCTGGAGCACTCGCTTCGCATTGAGTATCCGCTTCAATCAATTCTCTCGATATACCTCGATTCTACCCGTTCCGGTAGAGTTGTGAGTGAAGGGCGGGCCCCGTAATGAATGCTCGAACACTAAAAATTCCTTTCTCATCGCTCAAAAGTCGAGTGCCCTTTCTACTCCTGCCACTGATTGGAGCCACATTCATTGCAACGATCTCCGGAATATCACCGGCGCAGACAGTCGAACACACGACCCTGCTTGCTGCCGACTCGGACGGTGACGGAATGAGTGACGTACTGGAACAGGCCCTTCTCATCCAGTTCGAACCCGTCTTCATGGTGGGGCGGCACGATTGTTCGGAGACTCCCGCTGAATTTCATCCGGACGTCAGAACGCCGGAGCCCGAACAGGAGAATGGGACCATCTACGGTCAGGTCTTCCTCGCAAAAACCTCCACCGATACACGGCCCGTTGCGGAAGTTCATTATTATCACCTCTGGAATAAGGATTGCGGTCCTCACGGTCATGCGCTCGATACAGAACATGTCTCTGTTCTCGTTCAAGCCTCTGACAGCCAGCTCTCTTCCGCCACATGGAAGGCGATGTACTGGTACGCAGCAGCACACGAAAACACCGTGTGCGATGTGAGTCAGATAGCACGCGCCTCCACCCTTCGCGCCGAAGATCATGGTGCAAAAGTTTGGATTTCGCCTGGCAAACATGCTTCCTATCTCAATGAGACTCTATGCCAGAGCGGGTGCGGGGCGGACAGGTGCTTGGACATGGTTCCGCTCACACCAGGAAAGCTCATCAATCTGGGAGAGATTGGCCAGCCAATGAACGGCTCTCTGTTCATCGCATCGACAGCGTGGCCGCTTGCGGACAAAATGACCCGCTCGAACTTCCCGCCCGGTCCGATCGCTCGTCTCAATGAACTTCCGGTGAGTGATATCGCATGGTTCAATGTGGGCATGCATCCGGCGCAGGGTATGATCGCCGTCAGCAGTTCGACAGAACAGGCCATAGCAGAAAGCGGATACAACACTACAGCGGCAATTTCTATCGCAGGAGATTCGACTGGCACAGCTCTTTCCACCGCACAAGACTCGACGGGCAACGCTCTCCAGAAGAGCTATCGGCATACGAAGCATGCTCTCGGTATTTCAGCCAGGCATGTGGGAGAAGCTCTCCATGTAACCCCGAAGGATGTGACGCCACAGTAGCTACGGTACGGTGGCGACGGGCGGCAGCGATACTAGGAATGCCCCGAGGTCGCGTTTGAGGTAAGAAATTCTGGCCCGAACGTCCTGTAGCATGGCTGCGCGGTCTTCGAAGTCGTCGATGCTGAGTTGCAACTGCTCTGATGGCTGGCTTGTGAGGTGATCGATCTTCTCTTTGCTCTCCAGTGAGTCGATCCGTTTCACCTGCACCCACGTCTGTAACAAGTCCTGCTTGCGGGTGACGCCGCGAGGCCCGTAGGCGGACTCTTCATTCAAGAACGTCCATATGATCGGTGGATACTGGCTGTTCTGCAGAATGGGCCGGTCGAAAAATTGGGCGAGCATATTGGATGGGAAATCGAATTGCCCGCTCTTCCCTGCCTGCGCGTGAATTCCAGCGAGGGCGAATCCGACAGACAATGTGCCGGCTCCGATGCCGACACCGGCCGCAGGCTTAGTCAAATTGGATGAAAACTGGAGACCGGAGCTGGTTGCGCCGACAGCCCCACCGATGAGTGCGCTGAGCAGGTTGTCGCGGCTGACAGTGCGGTCGCGACGGTCGGCGAGATACCCGCGCACTTCATTGGAGCGCGCTATCTCGTTGTCGATCTGGGCGATGGTAGCATCCACCTGCAGCGAAGCGGCCATCACTTGTTCGGAGATGTGTTGATGCAGCCAGAGGATCTGCCACCGATCTGCGGATACGGCGCTGCCCGAAAGCTCTTCCAGTTGCTTTATTTCGGACAGAACCCCTATAAGTTGAGCAGTGGTCTCAGAAGTGGGCTGCTTCGGTCGCCCGGATACAGGAGACTGCGCCGCAGCGGTCAATGTAATGGTCACAAGCGCAAACATCGTCAGGTTGCGAACAAGACTCATCGCGATTATGATGACACGTCGCTTGCCGTCTGCGCACAGGTGAAATTAGCCCGCCTGTGGACCACCACGGCCTGATCGACGGATTTCTCCTCTAAACTCACATATACGCATGATCAAGCCTCTTCGCCGGTGGTTCCGTGTTCCGCTTTTCCTGCTGGCTCTCGCAGCGGGGCTCATCGCCTTCGTAGTGCAATCGGGAGAGTTGGGTTCAGCCGACACACAACATCGGCTTCAATCGACTCATTCCTTCTGGACTGCGGAGCCCCCGGTATTTCCGCAGGAGTTTCCCGAATTCGGCGTGCATGGCAGTGGAGGCAGGTTACAGAGTTGGTATGGTATCGGGCAGTCGCTGCTCATGCTGCCTGCGGACTTGGTTGGTGCGTATGTGGAGCGGCTTCCGGTGTTTGCTGACTACAACGGGAACGATCCCAGCGTTCGCAACATCATCGTCAGCTACAGTACAAACATCCTTGTCAGCGTGTTGACCTCGCTGGTTTGCTTCCGATTTCTGCGGCAATTGGGCTTTAAGGAGAAGCATGCCATTGCCGGGGTTCTGGCGCTGCTGCTCGCGACGACGCACCTGCATTACATGCAGAACATGATGGAGAACAACTACATCTTTCTGTTGACGCTGACCGGCCTCTCTTATCAATACGAATGGTTGCGCAACGATAGTCGGCGCGCTCTCCTGGTTGGCTCAGGCGCTTTCGGGCTGAACCTGCTGACGCGACTCACCACAGGCATGGACCTGCTGGCTGGAGCCCTCTTCATGTTGCTTGTCCTGTGGTTCGAAGGGATTCGGGGGCGAGTTCTCTGGAGCCGGTGTCGGACCTACATCGTAGCCGGTCTCCCGGTGTATGCGTTTTTCGGATTCATTGACCGCTGGTATCAGTACCATCGTTTCGGATCGTTCTTTAACACCTACGTGAGTGTGGTCGCTCGCGAAACCCGGCAACGAAATCCATCTCTGCCTGCCAGCTATCCATTCGAGACCCCATTTCATGTCGGTTTTTTCGGGGCGTTATTCGCACCCGAGAAGTCGATTTTCCTCTTCGACCCGTTGCTGATTCTCATGATTTTGCTCGCCGTCGTAGCCTGGAAGCGGTTCAGTCCAGCCGTTAAGGCGTATGCAATCACGGTTTGTATCTTGCTGTTTGCATACATCAGCTTCTATGCCCGATATACGGTGTGGAGCGGTGATTTCGCCTGGGGTGATCGCTACGTTTCAACGACCGTTGAATTTGTGGCCCTGCTCGCAGTTCCCTTGCTGCTACGTTATCGCAGCGAGATTGGGTCTCTCGTTTGGACAACAGGAATAGCGCTCATAGCAATCAGCACTGCGGTACAAATCGCATCGCTGGCCTTCTGGCTGCCCCTCGAAATTTACCAGATGGAGACACTCGGTCATCCAACTTTCGTCATTGCCTTGCGCATGCGGAATATTGTTGCCTTCGCGTTCGGAAAAATGGATGTCTGGGGCCTGAGTAATCACGCCATGACTGAGGATCCATGGGACTACGTCCACATCACCACTTGGAATTTCCTGCCCTTTTTACTGAAGCGGGTAGGTGTGGCGCCCGCGAAGATCGTGCACCTGGCATTCGCCGTATGGAGCGCAGGCCTGGCTGCGTTAGCGATCGTTCTTTGGCGACTCCGCCAAGTGTCTGCGCAACTGGATTAGAGCATCTTCCTGTTCACTCTTGCGTGATGATGTGAACGTCAATAAAGGGCACATCTTGGAGAAAGCGTTGAATCGCCCAGTAATATAGATATTTTCGAATCCCGCGAATTGCGGAGCGTCCGAAAATCACCTGCGTTGCTCTTTTCTCACGAACAAATGCGGCTACTGCCAGCGGCACACTCCGCCCTTTTAATTCAATGATCTCAGCTTCAAGATTTCGGGCGAACTGCTGATTGATCGCCAGGGTCCGCTCCTGTTCTTCCGTGCGCGTTTGCCCTAAATCGACGTGGACAACGTAGAGATCGCCCCCGATGCCTTGGGCCATCCGTGCGCCCCGGGCAATGAGTTGTTGCGATGCCGGGTTGGAGCTGATGCAGACAACCACGCATTCATGCACTGCCCAGTGCCCGCCCAGTTTCTTCTTTCTTACGTAGTCATCCAAATTTCGGTCAACGGCGCGCGCAACTTGTTGCAAAGCCATTTCTCTGAGGGCAATTAAGTTCCCACGCCGGAAAAAATTCGTGAGTGCCTGTTCTGCCCTGTCAATGGGATAGATGTCGCCCCTGCGCATTCTCGTCTGCAGGGCCTCCGGAGTCAGATCTGCCATCACGATCTCATCTGCTTTTTGCAAGACCCAGTCGGGAATCATCTCTCGGACGGTAATTCCCGTCAAGCTCTGGACGGTGGGGCTGGCGCTCTCAATATGCTGAATATTGATTGTGGACAGGACATCGATCTTGGCGTCAAGCAGTTCCAGAACATCTTCATAGCGTTTCGCATATTTGCTGCCTTCGATGTTGGTATGAGCCAGTTCATCCACGATTACAACCTGGGGCGCCCGCGCGATGATGGCATCCACGTCCATTTCCTCAAAGACTGTGCCGCGGAATTCCAGCGAACGTCGTTGTACCGTCTCAAGTTTAGAGGCCAGTTCTGCCGTCGGAACACGCCCGTGAGTTTCGACGATTCCAATCACGACATCTTCACCGCGTTGACGACGGCGTATCGCTTCGCTGAGCATGCTATAAGTTTTGCCAACGCCAGGAGCGTATCCCAAAAAGATCTTGAATAGCCCCTTTGCTTTGGCAGGTGCCACCTTTTCGAGCCAGTTCTCAGGCGTCTCATGTTCAAAAGGCGAGTTGTCCGCTCTGGAGGGCATATCCATTACAATGACGCCGTGAACCGGCGTTGGGTATTAGAGCTCGTTAGATATGTGTGCGCCACTGCTGTCATCGGATGCATCGTCCTCATCTATTTCAAGTGGATCCATGTCAACCCGACCACGGTTGCTCTCACATTCTTACTCGGGATCCTTTTCATTGCCAACCGTTTTGGCCTTCGCTACTCCGTTTATATGTCGTTTCTTGCGGCATTGGCTTTCAACTTCTTTTTCCTTCCACCGGTCGAAACACTTACCATTGCCGATCCCCAAAACTGGGTGGCACTCCTGGCCTTCCTGACTGCAGGCGTCCTGGCAAGCCATCTATCGGAGCGGATAAGACGTGAGGTTCGGGCAACAGACCAACGTAGGCGTGAAGTCGAGCGACTGTACGACTTCAGCCAAAGAATTCTCACATCCGATCGGCTCGCAGACCTTTTGAACGCCATGCCCAGCCACATTGCCTCTTTATTCCAAAATGAAGCAGCGGATATCTACCTTCTGGAAAGTGACAGGGTGTATCGTTCACCGTCCGATAGCGGAAGTATCACCACGGAAGAGCTGCGTAAGGTCGCGAATCGTGGGGAGATACGCTGTGCTGGTGCCAAAGACCTGTGTATTGCTCCACTGTTGCAGGGGGGGCGGCCTATTGGCGCGATAGGTATCGCAGGAAACGTACCCTCTAGAGAGACGATCGACGCCCTGAGCGGCTTGATAGCCCTTGCCGTAGAGCGAAGCATTACGGGGGAGCACTTGGCTCGTACCGAAGCAGCCCAGGAAAGTAAGCGAATGAGAGCCGCGCTGCTCGATTCTGTCACGCATGAACTGCGTACACCATTGAGGGCTATTACCGAATCGGTCACGAACTTAACATCCGGCACGATCCAAGACTCGGCGACGAAAGAAGAGATGTTGGCGATGATCGAGGAACAGACCGCGCGAATGAACCGCTTGATCGCCCAGGCCGTCGAGGTCGCACAGTTAGATGCGCAACAAATCGAACCGCGGCTCGAACCGGCGCAGATGAAAGACGTCGTTCAGGAAGCGATTGCAGAGTGTCAGGCGCTCCTCAAGAAGCACCCTGTCGATGTACGTCTTCCTTCCACGCTGCCGGCAGTGCGTATGGACCTCAAGTTGATTCAGAAGGTCCTTCGCAACCTGCTTGAAAATGCCGCCAAATATTCCGAGGATGAGGAACCGATATTCATCAGCGCAGAAGTACAAGGATCTCTTCTGGTAACGAGCGTTGCAGATCGCGGAAGCGGCATAGACGACTTTGATAAATCTCTCATCTTCGACAAATTCTACCGAGGGCAAGGTCAGCGCTACCGCGTGCAGGGAACCGGCATGGGCCTTGCAATTGTAAAGGCTATTGTTGACGCTCACGGTGGCAAAGTTGAAGTGACCAGCCAACTTGGAATAGGATCTGTGTTTTCTTTTTCTTTGCCAACTACGTGACATGTACTCTTTAGTCCGATAAAGAAGCTGTAACCTTATCCACATTGATAGAGTCTCAGTGTCGGGGGAGTTAAAGTTTCATGGTCTTGTTCGTTTTGGCCTATCTGGGCGGTGTTCTTACAATTCTGAGCCCGTGTATCCTCCCGATTCTGCCCTTCACCTTCGCGCGCGCCGACCAGCCCTTCCGAAAAACCGGCTTGCCGCTGCTGCTGAGCATGGCCATCACATTCGCCGCTGTGGCTTCCATCGCTGTAGCCGGCGGCTCATGGCTGGTGCGTGCGAATCAGTATGGACGCATCGCCGCTCTCATCGTCTTTGCACTGTTGGGACTGTCTCTTCTCTGGCCCGCATTTGCCGAAAGACTCTCACGGCCGTTTGTACGACTCGGCAGCCGTCTCACACAGAGTGCATCGACTGATTCTCGCAGCATTGTGTGGCAGTCGCTCTTGCTCGGCGTTGCCACCGGCCTGCTCTGGGCACCGTGCGCAGGTCCGATCCTCGGCCTCATCCTCACTGGCGCGGCCCTGCAAGGCGCAAGCGCCCACACCTCGGTGCTTCTGCTGATCTATGCCGCAGGTGCGGCGACATCCCTGGCCGTGGCACTGCTCGCAGGCGGCCGTGTCTTTGCTGCCATGAAGCGTTCGCTTGGCGCAGAAGAGTGGGTACGCCGGATTCTCGGTGTGGCTGTTCTCGCTGCCGTAATTGCGGTCGCTTTTGGACTCGACCGCGGTATCCTGACGCGCATTTCGCTCGCCAGTACATCGGGCGTAGAGCAGAAGCTGCTCGATCGCCTGCACCCAAAGGTCCTGCGCATTCCCGATCAGACTCTCACCATCACGGATACAGGAGAGACACTCACGGACAGCTCCGTGTTATCCAGCCTGTCAGGAGCTACAGCCTGGATTAATTCGCCACCACTGACCGCCGATCAACTCAAAGGCAAGGTGGTTGTCATCGACTTCTGGACATATTCCTGCATCAACTGCCTGCGCGCCCTGCCCTACACTCGCGCGTGGGCGGAGAAGTACAAAAACAGCGGGCTTGTCGTCATCGGTGTTCACACTCCGGAGTTCCCTTTCGAGAAAGACCTGTCAAATGTGCAGAAGGCCGTCCGCGATTTAGGAATTACTTACCCTGTGGCGCTCGACAACAACTACTCGATCTGGACCGCCTTCAGCAATGAATACTGGCCCGCGCACTATTTCATCGATGTAAATGGCAAAGTCCGCTACCACCATTTCGGTGAGGGAGAATACGACCAGTCCGAGCAATGGATTCAGGAACTCCTGAAGGAGCGCCCGAACGAGCAATCGCTTCCTGGTGGAATTGTGAACGTCAGCGCGCAGGGTGCCGAAGCCGCGCCGGATACGAGCGAGGTGCAATCTCCGGAAACCTATGTTGGTTATGAGCGGGCACAGAACTTTGCATCCCCTGGTGGTTTCAAGCAGAACAAAGCCAGCCTCTATATCATCCCCGCCAGCCTCGAGCTGAATCAGTGGGGGCTTGCCGGTAACTGGATTGATCACGATCAAACCGCAGTGCTTGTCTCTCCGCAGGGAAAGATTGCGTTCCGCTTTCACGCGCGCGATCTGCATCTGGTCCTCGGGCCCACGGCTGATGGAAAGCCCGTGCGCTTTCGCGTAACCATCGACGGCCACGCGCCCGGTGAAAATCATGGAGTGGATACCGACGAGCAAGGCAACGGCGTCGTTACCGAGCATCGCCTGTATCAACTAGTCAGGCAAAAAGGGACTATCATGGATCGCGTCTTCGAGATCGAGTTTCTCGATCCAGGTGCGCAGGCGTTCGCCTTCACCTTCGGGTGAGCTCGACGTATGAATCAGGAGATGATGATGACCGAAGACAATTCGAAAATTAGCCGCCGAATGTTTGTCATTACTGGCGCTGCTGCCGCTGCCGGAGTTGCCCTTCGCTTACACCGCATTCGCCCCGTCGAAGCGAAAGATGTAGCTCCGAAACAGGTGAAACTCGTTCAGTTCTCCGACTCCGGCCAACGGGAAGACCTCATCACGGTTCCCATGATCGTCAAGAGCGACGCCGAGTGGAAGGAACAATTGCCACCGGATACTTTCATCGTTACGCGTCACGCCGGCACGGAACGGCCCTACTCAGGACAATACTGGAACCTGCACGATAAGGGGTTGTACCGCTGCATCTGCTGCGACACGGCTCTCTTCAATTCGGACACAAAGTTCGAATCCGGCACCGGCTGGCCGAGCTTTTGGCAGCCAATCGCCAAAGAGAATGTCCATGAAATTTCCGATATGTCGTTGGGCATGGTGCGAACCGCGGTTTCCTGCCGAAGATGTGAGGCTCATTTAGGACACGTCTTCGACGATGGCCCAAGACCAACAGGCCTTCGCTATTGCATGAACTCAGTCTCGCTGAAATTTGCGAAATCTGCCTGACATCTTGGTAGACAAGAAAGACCGTCAACCGGATTCCGCATTAGCGCGGGATTTGTCCGATCGTTTTTATGAGATCGCCTTGCGCCAGCGATAAGCTGAGATTCGCTTCAAGCGACGAGGCTTCAGCCGAAATTACTTTCGCATGTGCTTCAGAGCGAGCCGACGCGAGAGCCTCGTTCTGCTCGAATTGACGATCTGCGAGACGAGCAGCTTCCGTTCTCACCTTCAGTGCTTCTTCCGCTACTCCAACCAGATCCTGCAATTGTTCAACCTTGTCGTAAGCCTTTTCCACCTGAACGGCTACGCCTTCTTCCACCTTGGTGAGATTGAGTTCGGCCTCTGAAAGCAAGGTCCGCGAGTCTCTAACCTCGGCTTCGCGCTTGCCTCCATCAAACAGGTCGTATGAGAAAGTGATGCCGAAGGTACCGAAGTTGTGAACCAGGAAAGGAATTCCACTCTGATAGCTGTATCGTGCGAGGCCAGTGATGTCGGGAATATAAGCATCCTTCGCACCCGCCAGCCCCGCCCTGGCCTTGACGACGGCCTGTTGAGCCGCTCGAATTTCGGGGCTGCTTTCCTGCGCGATGCGGAGACATTCTTCGCGAGACGGAGCTGACAGCGACGTGGAGGCTTCCCTTTCGAGGTGGAGTTCCGTATTCAGTGGCAAACCTAACAGGTCGTCGAGTGTGATCATCAGATCGTGTATCTGAAGTTTCTGCGTCAGAGCAGCTTGCCTGGCGTCGAGCATGGATGCACGGCTCTCGAGTGCTACGACTTCCAGGGCACTCCCTTTTTCCACGTCATCGGTGCTTTCCTGCAACTTCACCTGGCTTGCGGCGACTTCTTCCGTCGCGGCCTGTTGTTTGAGTTGCGCAATCAGGATGCCGTAATACAGTTGCCGTACTTTGAGGGCGACTTCATTCTGCGTCTGATTCACCTGGATCTTTGCCGTGTTGATATCGGCGGTCGCGGCGCGATTGGATTCGTGAATCTTGAACATCTGCGTCAGCGGCTGAGTCAAACCGGTGCCGCTGGTGTAGCCAGTAAGGCCCCCCTGGTCAATGACCAGACTCTGTCCGGGAATGGACCCGGTGGCAGGATGGGTACCAAACGCACCGGCCGGGATCTGCACACCCTCAAGCTCCGTCAGGTGCAGCAGCGTGCTCTCGTTCTTGATGTTGGGAAAATAAGCGGAGCGTGCTATCTCCTTCTTGTGCTCGCTGTCGACAACGGAAAGTTGCGCCAGCTTCAAATCGCGGTTCTGATTGAGGGCGAGATCGATGGCCTGGGAAAGCGTCAGGTGATACGGTGCACCGGTCTGAGCCGGGACGGTTTGGCAGGCGCTGAACAATGGAGGAAAGCAAAGAAGCGTCGGTAGCAGAACTCTCAACGGGAAACGTCGCATTGTCTTAGGCCGCATGTTAGATTCCTTCAAAATGCCTCTACCTTGTCTCAGGCTGGTACGGCTGCGGCCTTGATGACCTGCCGGTATTGAGTGGGGACAGGTGCCATGCACGCGATGACGATCAGGCAGCAGACGACCGCGAAAGCCACCAGCATAAAACTGTCGGTGATCGCCAGCGTGAACGCTTGTTGCCGGATCTGCAGAGTGAGAATTTCCCCTGCTCTGCCGCCCGCTGTCATCAGGCTCGGAGACTGACTCGACATCCCGGCAGTCAGGCCGAGCAGTCTTTGACCAGTTGCGGGTTCGCCAAGATGTACACCTTGCCCAAGGATGTTCGAGTGAAACTGTTCGCGCACCGAGAGAAAATGCCCCATGAAGGACGCGCCCATCTCTCCACCAAAAAGCCGGACACTCTGGAAATAGCCGGCGAACGTAAGAACATCAATGGGACGGGTTAACGCGCCAGTATTCACGACTTCGAGAATGATCGCCCCCACCATTGAGTTAAAAGCCAGGGCCAGTCCAATCGCCATGATCCATTGCGAATTCCAGAAATTCGCACCCGACCAAGCGGATGACAGGTGAGCGTTCATCAGGCACGCCGTTGCGACTAGAGAGAATCCTGCCGTCATAATCAGTCGTGCATCAATGTATTTCAGCAGGTATATCGCAAGCAGGCCGAAGAGGCACTGCGGTAGTGCAACCTCGAGCATGACTGGGCCGGTTTGCAGCGGCAGATAGCCTTTGATGGTCCCGAGATAACTCGGCAGTACAACGACTGTCGCCAACATCACAAAACGAAAGCAGACTAGGACCACTCCGAGCAAGAGAGTATTGCGCCGTACAAGAAATCGAAAATTGATGAGTGGGTTCGGCAGCACAAAATGCCTGACTACCGCCGCACCAAGCAGGAATAAACCAGACGCCAACAACGCGACGATAATTCCTGAATTTAGCCAGTCCAGTCTCTGACCTTGATCGAGAGCCATGTACATCAACGCGAATCCCAGGCTGAAATACAGAAAGCCTCTCCAGTTCGGCCTTGGCTGCCCCGGCTTCGGAGTGGGCAGCGGCTGCCACGGGATTCCGAAAAAGATCAGGACCATCATCACCGGGGTCAGCACGGCGCTGTTCCAGAATATCCAGTGCCACGACAGATGATCCATGTACCACGCTTCGACCGCGGTTGAGAAATTGGTGATAAAAACGATGTCCGCGGCATACATGGCAATGCCAACCAGAATGTAGCGCATGGGAAGATTGCGCAGGACGAAGGACAGAGTCAAAGGATAAAAGGTTCCGGCCGTCAGCCCCGCAAGTACCAGCAGAGTCAGCATCACCGGAAGGCTGGCAGCAAACGGCAGCAGGATGCAGATCACGGTAAAGATGGCTGCGCAGGCCAGCAGAACGCGCCTCGCACCCAGCAGTCCGCCGAGATATACCGAGAACGGGCCAATGAACATCAGTGCTGCATTGAATGCCGTGCCGAGCCATGAGGCTTCGTCGACCCCAAGGTGCAAATTTCCCCGCAGATCCGGCAGGCCGACGCTTATCAACCTGCCGGTGCTGGTCGCGATCAAGGCGCCGAGCAGCACGCCAAATACTCCAATGATCGGGTGTGTCGTGATGACGCCCCGAGCCAGAGGAGGAGTGGTGGAAGCTGGCGGAGACGCAGGGCTGGAGGGTGACGGAGTGCTCAAGCCTGGGAGCCCTCCTTTGCACCCTGCTTGCCGGAAGCGTGAATGGTAACGACGGCCGAGAAGCCCGGACGCAGCACCTCCCGGAGAGGATGGTCCTGATCGAGCACGATCTTTACCGGAATTCGCTGGACGACCTTGGTGAAGTTTCCGGTTGCATTGTCCGGAGGCAGGAGAGCAAATTGTGACCCGCTGGCCGGGGAAATCTCGACGACTTTCCCATGAAGTACGACGCCGGGAAACGTATCGATTGTAATATCGGCGACATCGCCTCTCCGAATGTTAGTAAGCTGCGTCTCCTTGTAATTCGCCTGAATCCAGACATCGCCCTTGACCACGTCGATCACCCGCATACCCGGCGCAACCAACTGCCCATCCTGTACATGACGTTCGCCAACCGCGCCCGCTACGGGAGCGACAATGCGCGTATATCCCAGATTGACATTGGCGACGATGATTGCTGCCTGCTTGGCTTGAATATCTGCCCTGTAGAGGTTGTCTTTTGTATCGAGCGCCGCCCTTTCCCGCTTCTCGGCTTCGAGCGATGTCTGGCTGCTTGAAAGAGCAGCCTTTGCGTGCTCTAAATCAGCTTGTCGGCTTGCAAGCATCCCGGCATAGCGATCGGCATCAGCAACGGCTTGTTCCAATTGCTGATGCGTCGTAGCCTTTGAAGCCAGAAGCGCTTCCTGGCGTTTGCGCTCAATCTCCGTGCGGTTCGCATCAGGCTGAACCGCCGAGACACCTGCCTTTGCTGCATTCATTGCCGCCGCTGCCGCCAAGATAGCGGTCTGCGCGCTTTGAACCTTGGCATCCTGAATCCGTTTCGCAGCCTGGTTATCGGCCAGCTGCGCCTCTGCGCCCGCCAACGCTGCTTTCGCTTCTTCCAGGTTGGCCCGATAGTCGTCGTCATCGAGTTGAACGAGGAGCTGGCCGGGCGTCACAGCTTCATAGTCGTTGACATCGATTTTCCGCACGGTTCCGGAGATGCGTGTGCTCAACGGCGTCATATCGGCGCGCACATACGCGTCATCCGTTCGCTGCTCTGCGCTCCCACCCTCCCATGAGGTCCAGCAGCCTTCGATCGTAAAGAGAAGCACGGCAGCAGCAGCCAGAGTGATGGCCGGAACAAAAATGGCTGGTTTCCACATGTAGTCAGTGCCTCTTCATGATTGAAGTTGTTAATGCAGGTGAGCCATGCCTGCCATGGATCGGCCAGGGGAATGGCAAAACGTTTCCAGCCGGAGCAGACACGTCCGCACCGTGTATTGAGGTAGCAAGCAACACGATAGCATGCGCGTTCCCATACCGAATCCTGCTCGCCGGAAGACGCAGCAGGAGACCCGCCTCATAGAACGGGTAGTTCTCGTAGGTGCGAAGAACAAGGACAGAGCGATGAAAAGCGTTTAATCGGCGGAACGACATCAAAAACTGTGTTCGTGATACTTCAACATTCTTGTGAACGCATAGCGTGCTCTGATTTTTCTCTCGAAGATTTTTCTCGTCGGCTCTTTGCGTTGCACAGTGTTGGATTTCAGCGCCGACTCTGCGAAGAGCGCTCTTGATCGTTGAACGCTTCGCTGCCTTCAAGGCGAAATCCGGCGAAGGTAGAAACGAGCCGTGCATCCGATCGAAAGCCTCAAGAATGCATTCGCCCGCAATCTCTTGAGATCCTGTGATCAGGAAGGCAGGCAAGTGCAGACGATCGAAATGATCGTGAAAGACACCGCATAAGACATCGCCATTGGGAGGATGATCTCTTTGCATATCGCTGTCCTCGTCCATCAATGCACACCCAAAACACTGCAAGGTGCTTCTTGTGCGAGCTCGTAAACAGTGCTCCATAAGCGCGCAATGTAGAGATCGCGCTGATGAAGTCCGACAACCAGAAGGTCCACTTTCTGCGACCGAAGAAAGTCCACGATGGCCTCCACCTCATGTCCTTCGACCAGATGACAGCTAAGCTCCACGCCGTGGTCGCTGGCATAGGTGCGAGCCGCGTCTTGAAGAGACCCATAGACTGTCGTTCGATCTTCCTGCAGGACTCGCGTGAGCGAAGCATCGGCAGCTCCTGCATAGGCGGTGTATGCGGGAAGGTCGGCCACCACCGTCACCGCCTGCACGTCAGCGTTCAGGTTCTTCGCCAGCTGAATGGCTGATGCCAGCGCACGTTTGGCTTCGGGAGATTCATTGTAGGCTACGGCAATCTTTCGAAACATAGCTGCCTCTTCCATTCATGCGTAGATAACACGCCCAAAAATCTATTCATTCGCGATGTCACTCGAGGGACGTTCGTCAACACTCTTTGCGGCGTGCAGCACGGCGCACTGAAGCTCATCGTCCGTGAACGGCTCCACAACTACATCGTAACCGCCAGATTCAAGCACTCCAGACCAGAGTTGAAAGCTCGCCCTATGCGCGTATACCAAAATTGCAGGTCGCGGATTGAGCAGAAATATCTCGCCCCAGACTGTCCACCAGTCAGCATCGGGAAGCGCTGCCGGTAGCAGAACCACATCATAGACCCCTCGATTGCGGATAATGCGAAAGAGTTCATTTGCCCGACTGGCAAAGGCAAGCGCAGCGACGATCGGATCCAGTTGACGTCGAATCTCTTTCTGCATGTCTAAAGCAACCCATACAAGTACGCGGACCCCTTCGTGTTTCTCCGTCACGTTTGGCCTCACACTGCACTGCCAGAGTATGACAGCTATTCGCAGAAATCGAAGCGTGAAGACCTGTTAGATCACTGTCATGAACAGGGCCGAGGTTTTGCCCCATCTACTTTCCGGACAAGGCCCAGAGCCTCATGACTTGGCGATATGATCGTAACCAGAAACCCCGTGGCTGTTCTCACCAGCTAAGGGCGCTACTGCCTGTGCTCATCGAGGTCCATCCAACAGTGAACCGATGCGAGTTTGCAAGCAACCCCTGTTGGAGGAATTTCTTAATTCCTCAACAGTGTTACCTGGCAGCACCACTGTTGAGAAACTTGAACCTCACATGAATTGAGGATTTCAATCTTCTGTCACGTCGCTCTGTGATTACGACCGCTTCCAGCATCCTTGGGGAATATGAAGAAGAATCGGACCTTCATCAATACCTTCCGTCATATAGATTGTGGAACAGGGTCTAAATTTTTCGGCCACACGCTACCCGGAGTTGCGAATCGATGAACAAGACAAGCGAAGGCGCTATTTCAGATCAAAGCATTCTCGAAGAGCTCGCACGCATACTGAAGAGTCCGATCTTCGCTCAATCCGACCGGTTGGCGCGGTTTCTCCGCTTTACGATCGATCAGGCCATCAGCGGAAACAAGGACGCCCTTAAGGAATACGCAATCGGCACGGAGGTATATGATCGCAAGCCTCCCTATCATCCAAGCCAGGACTCGATTGTCAGAACAGAAGCTCGTCGCCTCAGAAGCAAGCTCAAGGAATACTACGAGACTGAAGGCCAGAACGATCCGATGTTTATTTATTTCCGCCCCGGCAGCTACATTCCCGTCTTTCGTTCTCGGGATACACTCGACCACGAACGCCCAGCCGAACTCTTCATTGATCTCCCCGGTGTGCCCATCGCGGTGATTCCTTTCGCCAATCTCTCGAACAGTCCAATTTCCGAATCTTGCGCGCGAGGCATTACCGACGAGCTGGTTCACGAACTGTCAAGAACCGATGGATGCCGTGTGATCGCGATGAGTTCCATCGCACAACCCGGACTCCAGGTGTCAGACATTCCCGCGCTGGCGCAGAAATTGGGCGTTCAGATCGTCTTCGAGGGAACAGTAAGGGAGGAGGGTGGTCGAATCCGCGTCACGGCAAGAATTGTGAACGCGGATGCCTTTCAGCTTTGGTCGCAGCGATTTGAAGCCGAGGCTGACCCCGCAAGCCTCTTTAAGGTACAAGAGCAGATCGCCTCAGCTCTCATCAGCCGCGTTGCACCGCAGCAGTCGGTAATCCGCAAAGGAAAGGCTTCGGCAGGGCCATCTATTTTGGCTGTCTATCCGGCCACTCTGGCGGCGGAGGCGTTGCTGGATCAGGGCACCGTAGCGGATGTTAAGGCCGCCCTAACGAAATTTGAAGAGGTCACGAAGACCGCGCCCGGTTATGCACGGCCCTACTGCGGCATCGCGCAATGCTATTACTGGATGGCTCTCCGCGGCACTCCCCACTCCGCCGATCTGGCCTCTCATGCAAAAAAAGCTGCTCTTCACGCCATGGAACTCGATCCGCAGATGATCGAAGCCCACTCGACGCTGGGAGGTGCTTTAACTTTGGAGTGGGACTGGAGCGGTGCCGAGGCCAGCTTTATTCAGGCTTTGAGCCTGGGGACGCACGCTCCGACATATCGTCAGTATGCAATCTATCTAACCGCTTTGGAGCGTTTCGATGAGGCGTGGCTCTATCTGCAATACGCACAGCAGATCGATCCATTCTCTTATCGTCAGAAAGTCGCCTGCGCGAAATTCTTCTTTCTTAGTCGCAGATATGACGAGGGACTGGATTATGTCGCAACACTCGTCGCCGATCCGGCTCTTCCTTTGGAAGTGCGGTTATATCAAGCGCTCACGTATATCGAGCTCGGTCGTCATGACGATGCAAAGAACATGGCGCAGAGCCTTCTACGGAGCGTCGGCTCTCAGCCTGCATTAAGAGCCTGCCTGGCGGAAATTTTCGCCTTGTGCGGCGAGAAGTCGTTAGCGGACAAAACCACAGCAGAATTCAACCTGCTCTCACCCACCGCGCCCATCAGCAAATTCCGGCAGGTCTTGTTATCACTCGCCTTAGGCAATTTGAAAGCAGCACTGTCTCTGTTATCCGAAGCGTATGCAGACAAGGAAGCAGAAATGCCGTGGCTGGCCGTGGATCCCAGATTCGATTCCATCCGTAAGACAACTCGGTGCAGCGAAATGATCAGAGACGTGCGACTTGGCATTTCCTCTTAGCTACGCACTAACTCCGGCTGATTCGACTTCAGATGAAGACTCCGTTTAACTACGCCACGCAACGTTTCGATAACCGAAGCAAGGCGTCCGATATGAGATGCGTGCACAATCCAAACGGCTTGCTCCGCGAGGAAGTCGGCAACCTTTACCACCTTCAGCTGTTTTCGGAACTCGGACGCGCGAAAGACCTGGGGCATGACCAGAGCAAGGCCAACCCCCTGCGCCACGAGCGATAATTGCAGTTCATGTCCTTCGACCTCAACCGCAATCTTGTACGGAAGACGATGCGCTGCTAACGCAGACTCCATCGCTCGACGAGTTCCACATCCATGTGGATTTGCGATCCATCCATACGATGAGAGGTCATGCAGCGTTGAACTAGTCGGGACCGGTGATGCCTTCGCCGCGACCACAACAAAGGACTCTGTGCCCATATATTCGCCGATCAGAGTAGCTGGCGGAGTTTCGCCGGGCGGCAGCAACACAGCGGCAGCGTCCAGCGTTCGATTGGTGATTTGGTCCATTAATTGAGCCGACCATCTGGAAAAGGCCTGAATGATCAACTTAGGATATTCCGCGCGAAGGCAACAGATCGATTCAGTGAGTATCGTTCCGCTCAAGCTGCGGGCGACTCCTAACCGGAAACCACCGGAGGGCTCTCCATCATCGACAACAGCAGCTTTCAAGTCGCTTACCGAATTCAAAACCTGCTTGGCAAACGTGTAGGTCTCGAGTCCCGCCCGCGTCGGCTGTAGAGGTCTTGTCTTATGGTCGAGAAGTGGAACACCCAGCGCATCCTCCAGGCTCCGTAATCGTCTCGTAATTGCCGATTGGGTCACATGAAGACCAGCTGCGGCTCCCACCACGGAGCCGTAATCGACAATGGCGACGAGTGCCTCTAAATCGTAAAAATTCATCTAGCCCTCGCTCCTATAGATGCCCCAGCAAATGTGTCGATTGCAAATCTTATCCCAGACGACACTAATATTTGTATGCGCCTTACGCATACAGAGTATGCGTAATAATCGTGAATCGCAAATTAAACACTCGAATCCATAGCTCATACCCAACATGTCTGTACTGCATGAATGGATAACCGCCGCTTTAGAAAGATGACGATGGCTGTTTGCCGTCAGATGTACGGAACAGCTTCGATGAGACAGATTTATGTGGATTGTCCGCCTCGCCCTCAACAGGCCCTATACGTTCATCATCGTTGCGCTGCTCATTATGATCGTGGGCCCAGCAGTCATCCTGAGCACGCCGACTGACATCTTTCCCAACATCAACATTCCCGTCATCGCAGTCGCATGGACTTACACCGGTCTTAACGCTGAAGACGTCGAGACGCGCCTGACCACTCCTTACGAAAAAGTGCTGACGACTCTTGTCGACAATATCCAGCACATCGAGTCAACCAGCTACAACGGCGAAGCAATCATCAAAATTTTCCTGCAGCCCGGTGCCAGCCTCGACACCGCAAACGCCCAGGTCGTTGCCTCGGGTGGTTTTGTGCAGCGCTTTCTGCCTCCAGGCATTCAGCCTCCGGAGATTATTAATTTCAGCGCCTCCAGTGTGCCGATTCTGCAGTTAGGTCTTTCCGGCGAGGGGATATCTGAGCAACAACTGAACGATCTCGCCCTCAACTTTCTGCGCACGCAGCTGATCACAATCCCTGGCGCAGTCGTTCCTCTGCCCTATGGAGGAAAGCAGCGTCAGGTCATGATCAACATGAATCAGAACCTGATGCAGGCCAAGGGTGTTGCACCCTCTGATGTGCTGAATGCGGTAAACGCCCAGAACCTCATCTTGCCATCCGGTACTGCCAAAGTAGCCGAGAGTGATCTGGACGTGCGCATGAATGTCTACCCGCGCACAGTCGCAGAGTTAAGCGATGTCCCGATCAAGCAGGTGGGGAACACGACGATCTATTTGCGAGAGGTAGCCACAGTAAGCGACGGTTTTGCGATCCAAACAAACGTGGTGCGCCAGGACGGGAGCCGAGGCGTTCTCATGAGCATCCTCAAAGCCGGGAACGCATCCACACTCGACGTCGTCTCCGGTATCAGAAAAATCCTTCCGCGAGCCGCGTCGACGTTGCCTCCAGAATTAAAGATCACCCCGATTGCAGATCAGTCCGTCTTTGTGCGCGGCGCAATCAACGGAGTCGTCCGTGAAGCTCTGATTGCTGGATGCTTGACCGCTGTCATGATTCTTCTGTTCATCGGCAGCTGGCGCAGTACTGTCATTATTGCTATCTCCATCCCTCTTTCGATTCTGACCTCAATCATCGTGCTCAGCTTCCTGCACGAGACGATCAACATCATGACCTTAGGTGGACTGGCGCTGGCAGTCGGCATTCTGGTCGACGATGCAACAGTCGAAATCGAAAACATAAACCGCATTCTCGAAGAGGGACACGAAACCGATATCAAGCAGGCCATTCTGGATGGCGCACAGCAGATCGCCGTTCCCGCCCTGGTCTCGACGCTCTGCATCTGCATCGTTTTCATGCCTCTCTTTCTGCTTGGCGGCGTTGCCCGGTATCTGTTCGTTCCACTGGCCGAGGCCGTCGTTTTCGCCATGCTCGCGTCCTACCTTCTCTCTCGGACGCTCGTGCCCACGTTGGCGATGTTTATGCTCCGGCTCAACGAAGACGTGGGAGATTCGAGAAACGTACTGTCACGGTTTCAGAAAGCATTCGAGCACCGCTTTGAGCGGGTGCGAGCTCTTTATCGTGATCTCTTAACTCGTTTCGTACTGCATCGCAAAATCTTCATTCCGGCATTTCTAGTGGCCTGTCTCTGCTCGTTCCTTCTTGTCCCGTGGCTGGGAGAGGATTTCTTCCCGCAGTCAGACAGCGGACAGTTCATTTTGCATATTCGCGCAAAGACCGGAATGCGTATCGAGGAATCTGCACGCCTTTCAGATATTGTCGAGAACTACATTCGCCAACAGATACCGCCCGCGGAGATGGACAACATCCTCGATAACATCGGCCTGCCATATAGCCCGTTGAATACCATGCACTCAACCGACGGTGTTCTCGGCGCCAATGACGTAGATGTCCTGGTATCCCTGCGCGAAAAGCATCACCCGACCGCAGATTACGTGCGAATTCTGCGACAGCGGCTTCCCGAAGAATTCCCCGGCGTCACCTTCTACTTTCTGCCGGCTGATATGGTGACTCAGATTTTGAACTTTGGCCTGCCTTCACCCATCGATGTGCAGATTGAAGGCAGCAATGTTCAGCTCAGTCATCAGATCGCCGAGAAAATGATGGCCGACATGCGCAACGTGGCCGGCTTGACGGATCTGCACATCCAACAGCCGCTCGACTATCCAACACTGGAGGTCAACGTTGACCGGACCAAGGCCTCCCAGGCGGGCTACACCGAACAGCAAGTTGCACAAAGCGCATTGAACACGCTGAGCGGAAGTTTTCAGGTCACGCCGATGTTCCTGGTCAACTGGAATAACGGCGTGAACTACAACCTGGTCGCGCAAACCCCGCAATACAGAATTCAATCAGTGCAGGACATTCAAAACATCCCTATTGCGGGAGGCCGTCAGGGCAATCCCGAGATTCTCGCGGATGTCGCTTCCATGAAGCGGTTCCACGAGATGGCGATTCTGTCTCACTACAATATCCGCCGCGTTGTCGATGTGTATGGGTCCGTTCAAGACCGCGATCTTGGATCCACAAGCCGCGATATTGAGCGCATTGTCGATCGGTATCGAAAGACTCTTCCGCGCGGAACCTTCATTACCGTACGCGGTCAAGTTGAGACGATGCACAAATCCTATACGGGACTGCTCGCTGGCTTAGCGGCTGCCGTTGTCCTCGTCTACATGCTCATCGTGGTGAATTTTCAATCCTGGCTCGACCCATTCATCATCATCACTGCCCTTCCCGCCGCCATGGCTGGCATCGTGCTTATGCTCTTCTTCACAGGCACCACGTTGAGCGTGCCCGCGCTGATGGGAGCGCTGATGTGCGTAGGGGTTGCTACCGCGAACAGCATTCTGGTGATTTCGTTTGCGACGGACAAATTGGCAGAACATGGGGACGCAGTAAGAGCCGCTATCGAAGCAGGCAACACGCGCTTCCGTCCGGTAGTTATGACCGCGCTCGCCATGATCATTGGCATGGTGCCGATGGCATTGGGCCTTGGCGACGGCGGAGAACAGAATGCACCGCTCGGCCGCGCCGTTATTGGAGGGCTGCTGTGCGCGACGATGGCGACTCTGGTCTTCGTTCCATCGGTCTTTGCTCTCTTTCACTCGAAATCGAAATCTTCAGAAACGACTCAGGAGCTCCCACAGGTGTCAATATGAATGATAAAAATCATCCATCATCTATAGATCATGCATCTGCGTCGGATACCTCCAGCGCAAGTGGCCTACTCGCCGGCAACCGACTTCTGATCGCAGTAGCTTTTCTCTTCCTCCTGATTGCGTTCGGAATCTTTAACGGGATCCGTGCGCGTGTCGAAGCTGCGACGGAACTGCGTACGGTAGCGCGGGCATCAGCGATCCCGGTTGTAGAGGTGATTCACCCGAAGCTGGGAGCGGATGGCCAGGAGGTTGCGTTACCTGGAAATGCGCAGGCCTTCAACGACACTCCGATCTATGCGCGCACCAGCGGCTACGTGGAGCATTGGTATGTCGATATTGGTGCGCATGTAAAACAGGGACAGCTGTTGGCTCTGATCCAGACTCCTGAACTCGATCAACAATTGGAACAGGCCCGGGCCGACCTGAAGACTGCTCAGGCGAATCTGGAGATTGCCCAGATTACCGCAACACGCTGGCAGAATCTGCTCAAGACAAATTCGGTTTCGCAGCAGGAGACTGATCAGGCAGTGAGCGATCTCAATGCGAAACGTGCGCTTGTCGACTCCAACAAGGCAAACGTCGACCGCCTCGGGCAGCTGCAGGCGTTTGAACGAATCACCGCGCCGTTCGATGGCGTCATCACCGCCCGCAATACCGATGTGGGAGCGCTGATCCAGGCTGGGGACAACTCGGTGCCGAAAGAGATTTTCCACCTCGCCTCCATCCGGAAGCTGCGTGTTTACATTCCCGTCCCCGAAGTCTACGCCGCTTACGTGCGCAATGGGGAATCAGTGAAAGTGACCCTCGATGCATTTCCCAATGAGGAGTTCCCCGGGACGGTAGTCCGCAATTCGGATGCCATCGACCTGAACTCGCGCACCCTCAACGTTGAAGTCGATGTAGACAACGCCACAGGCCGTTTGTTTCCGGGAGCCTATGCCTTCGTTCATCTCAAGATTCCCGCCGGAACGGGTGCAGTTACGATTCCCTCAAATGCTTTGCTTTTCCGCTCTGAGGGATTGCGCGCAGGCGTGGTTCGCAACAGCCACATCGTCCTCACGCCGATTACCATCGGTCAGGATTACGGAAGCGCCGTCGAAATCCTCTCCGGGCTGACTCTCAACGACGCAGTGATCGTGAACCCGTCCGATTCACTGGCAGATGGAACCGCTGTCCGCGTTCGCGCAAAGCCAGCAGATCCCGCAAGTAAGGTGCAGCCATGACACTGCGTGGACTCATTTCAGTAAGCACATTGCCGCTTCTGTTAACCGGCTGCATGGTTGGTCCGAAGTACAGTAAGCCGGATGTGCCTTCAGCCCCGGCCTTCAAGGAAACGTCGGAATGGAAGGAGGGCGACGGGTGGAAGGTCGCGCAACCAAACGATACCGCACTGCGTGGAAAGTGGTGGGAGCTCTATGGGGATGCAAAGCTGAATGAAGTAGAAGATGAGGTAGATCCCTCGAATCAAACCCTGAAAGAAGCTGAAGCAAATTTTCGCCAGGCTCGCACCGCGATTCGATTCAACCGTGCCGCAGAAGCACCAACGATCGGTGTCGCGCCCAGTATCTCGGCGGTCCGCGCCTCGGCCAACCAGCCCTATTTCACCCCCTCCCTGGTAAACAACGGCACTGGACAGTTCACACTTCCGGTCGACCTGTCATACGAGGTGGACCTCTGGGGACGCATTCGCCGAACCATTACCGCATCGAAAGAACAGGCACAGGCCAGCGCTGCAGATCTGGACACCGTGCGGTTAAGTCTGCACGCCGAGGTTGCAATCGACTACTTTGAGCTTCGCAGCGCTGACGCACAAAAGCAGCTGCTGGACGACACCGTCAAAGCATACAGCGATGCACTCCAACTAACCAAGTATCGTTTCGAAGGCGGGGCAGCCCCAAAAGCAGACGTAGCCCAGGCTCAGACACAGCTTGATGAAACGCGCGTGCAGGCTTCCGACATCATGGTGCAGCGAGCGCAATACGAGCATGCGCTGGCAATTCTCATCGGCGAACCTCCAGCGCAGTTTCGCCTTCCCCCAATTCCAATCAATCTGCAGGCTCCTGCAATGCCCGACATTCCCGTGACTCTACCGGCGCAGTTGCTGGAGCGCCGTCCTGATATTGCGGAAACGGAGCGGCGCATGGCCGCGGCAAATGAGCAGATCGGCATCGCGAAGGCTGCATACTATCCCACGCTCAATATTGCCGCTGTCGCCGGTCTGCAAGGGAGCTCCGTGCTGAACTGGTTCAATTGGCCAAGCCGTTTTTGGGCAGTGGGGCCAACTCTCTCTGAAACGATATTTGATGCCGGCAGACGCAGAGCCACCACCGAATCAGCTCTAGCTGCATACGACGGAACCGTCGCCAACTACCGTCAGACCGTGCTGAATGCCTATCAGCAGGTCGAAGACAATCTTGTTGCACTTCATATTTTGAATACAGAATCAACCCAGCAGCATTCAGCTACAGCTTCAGCAGAGGAATCACTCCAACTCTCCCAGAACCGCTACGCGGGTGGAGTCGACACCTATCTCCAGGTGGTTATCTGGCAAACCACGGCGCTCACCAACGAACGCAATGATATCGACATCATGCGTCGGCGGCTTGAGGCAAACGTTCTGCTAATCAAAGCACTGGGCGGAGGATGGGACATCAGCAGCTTGCCCCGTTTCTAGACTGCGAGAGTTGGCAAATCCTATGCTATCGACGAAATACAAGATTCTTTATCCGGTCGACTTTTCAAAGCGTTCCACATTAGCCACGCAGCAGGTGAAGGTATGGGTCGAACACTTTCGTGCTGTTCTGGATACGCTGCACATAGTCGACAACAATACATCTGGACCTCTGACGAACCTGCACGATCCTGCACTCTACCAGGAGCAGTCCCGCGTTGTATCAAGGCGCACCGCGGATCTGAAACACTTCTCCGATCATTATTTCGGTGAGAATGTAGCTCGCGCTGTCGTTCTAAATGGCAACATAGCTGACCAGATTCAGCACTTCGCGGATCGTGAGCAGGCTGATCTGATTATGTTGCCTCGAAATCATCAGAGGCTAATAGCCCGCATCTTTCACGACTCGTTGACGGCAACACTCCTCGAGCGCTGCAAAGCCTCCATATGGATGACAGAGCACCTCGAAGTCGCGAGTCCCTCGGTCCCAAACCATATTCTTTGTACCGTGCAATTTGGACACGATGCGACAGCGGATGCGCACAACCACCGCATTCTTCAAACAGTTCGAGACCTTGTGTCCAGTTTCCGGGCTCATGTGACATTCGTCCACATCACTGGCAACAAAAACACGAGCGAGCCCTCGACTGAACTGCGAACGAAGGCTCTACCCATGTCGTGGCTAGAGCAAGCACGCGCTTTATTCGGAAGCTCCGTAAAGCTCCTGAGAACGTCAGGCAGCGTCATCGCTGGCATCAGAGAAACTGCACGCCAGATAGAGGCTGACCTGATCGTCGTTGGACGCATGCACCCAGGAGCCCTGAGTTTTGGACGACAGAGTCGCATATTGAAAATCGATCATGCCGTGCACTGCCCTGTTCTTAGCGTGTGGTAAGACTGCGATCCGCCAGCTCGGCTGTCTCATAATTTTGGAATGCCTCTTCGATGATATCGGCGGCCACATCCAGCCCACGCGTCTTTGAAATCACCTTCTGGAAATAACCAGCCCGCTCGCAATAGCTCGGGTCTTGCAAAACTTTCTCGATCAAACCCCTCAGGCGGTCCGTTGTTAGCTCGTCCACTTCTATGAATTCGCCTGCGCCATGATGTGCAATTCTGGCGGCAACTCCTGGCTGGTCATAGCCTATTGGAATCGCAACCATGGGCACTCCATGCGCCAGAGATTCAAGCGTTGTATTCAGTCCAGCATGCGTAATGCAAAGCGCTGCACGCTTCAACAATTCAATTTGAGGAGCAGAGCGAACGACAATCGTATTTGAAGGAATAGGGCCCAGACTCTCTGGATGAATATTCTTGCCAACGGAAAGTACAACTTGAACATCTTCCAGTGGCGCAACCGCTTCAAGAATGTGTGTGTACACATCATATAGACCATTCACGAGTGTCCCCAGTGAAGCGTAAATAAGAGGTTTGTCCGTCAATTTGTCCCATGGAAAAAGTACCGGCTCCCTGCCGTCATCGTCGTGGAACGGACCAGCGTAGTGAAACTGTGCCGGCCATGGGATTCCAGGAAAATCGAACTCCTTCGGCGTCTGAGTGATTACGGCCAACTTGGAAACAGTCGCAGCAGGATCATTCCAATCGATCTCGAGTCCAACCTTTTCAGCATAAGTCCTCGCGACTTCCGCTAGCGGGCCAAGTATCGCGCCCATCTTATGTAAATTCTCAGCGTTTCGATTAAGTCCTTCCGGAGAAGTATCAAGCGGGGAGCTGAAAAGAGAGGGTGGAGTTGCTCCCGAGAAATCGAGGTGAAGAACATTCCAAATGTGTACATAAGGGATGGACATGCTTAGAGGAACAAGCTCGATGAAGAAGTGGATCGTGTCGATTACCAAAACCTCAACGCCTGTCGTGGCTAATTTTTCAGCCAGGTAGTCGAGGGTCACTCGGGTCAGGTCAGGATTTAGATCCTCACACGAATGCCGCACTACCTCAAAGCCATGCAACTGTGCCACGGAACTATAGACTTTTTCGATAGAACCGACGGGATATTCTCTTTCGCCGTAGGGCACGAAGTCGAGACCCGCAGCGCGAGCGAATGGTTCGACATCGGGAACGCCAAAAAATACCACTTCATTGCCGCGTGATTGCAGTCTGCGTGCGAGCGCCGTCATGGGGTTCAAATGCCCTGACAAGGGCATGCTCACGAAACCAATTTTCATTGTTGCTCCTTCTTTCGCTCACCTGAGCCGCAGCACGGCTCAGGCAATGATTCTCGCCTTATATTCAGTGCCGAAATTGTGTCCTGCTATAAGAACCCGGCTGAGCAGGTTCTATTCCACGATGGAGGGATGAGGGGCTCGGCAGTACGGCAAGACGCACCTCACGGCGCGCAGACAGGGCGAGGAACGATTCACTCTTGAGGATGGATTGTGATTGCGCCGTGAGTCGCTCAGCAAAGGTAGTGAGAGCAGCGATCCATTCGACATCTGAGCCGCAACTGGTTAAACAGAAAGGCCCGCCTCATGAGGCGGGCCTTCCACTCAGTCCATGCAATTCTCTATCTGTGACCACCACCGGGGTGACCACCGCCTGAAAATCCAGCGCTGTGCTCATGGCCCCCATCATGGCCGGGATCGCCGATGTGGCCTTGTCCGTCGCGGGCTTCGTTCGCCTGGAAGTGCTGGAAGGGCTGTGCCCCACGCTCGGGTAGCGGTCCGTGGTAACCATGACGTGGATCCCAGCGGTTATCGACGTGGCCGTAGAAGCCATGAGGGCCATGGAACCACGGGCCGGCCCCGATGAAAATTCCGCCGGTAAACCAATCCGGCCCATAGAAGCCGTAAGGAGCACAGTCATAAGGCGCATAGTCGAAATATCCGTATGGGCATACCGGCGCCGCTCCAATGTTGATGGAAACTTGAGCGGGTGCCACCGACACGCTGCTCACCAGCGCAACCGTGAGAGCAGAGAAAACGAGCGATTTCCACCGATTCATGATTTCTTTGATACCTCCGGTTTGAGTCTAACGGAGGATTGCAGTGTGTGTCTCAACGCAGCTTCCATCCCGGGCAATTAAATCCTCGCGGATGTTCCTGAGTGCACTGGGACTTTTGTAACAACGAGTGACGTAATTAGGATGCAGACTATTCGGCGCGAAGAGCCTCCACTGGATTTACCGACGCCGCGCGTCGTGCCGGCAGAAAACTTGCCGCCAGTGACGCCAGACCGAGCAACACGGAGACGCAAACCAAAGTGACTGCGTCCCATGCTTGAACGCCGAACAGCAGGCTACGCATCAGCATCGACGTTCCCAGGGAACAAAACAGTCCGATCGTCAGCCCTGCCAAGGTCAGCCATGCTGCTTGTCGAATGACGAGATTGTAGACAGAGCTGCGCTGTGCCCCAAGCGCCATGCGCACGCCTATCTCGCGCGTTCTCTGGCCTACTGAATAGGCAATCACCCCATAGAGCCCGACCACGCCGAGTATCAATGCCATCGCTGCGAATCCGCCCACCAGCCATGCAGAAAAGCGGTGCAACAGGGCGGCTTGCGTCACGTCAATTTTCTCGATCATGGTCGCTTCATCGGATACACCCAAATTCAAATTGATCTGATGCAGCGTGCTCACGAGCACCGGCAGGAGTGCGCTCGCATCCTGCGAAGAGCGCACGACCAGAGTGAACGAGTGATCGCCCGTTTGGTTGATGGGGAAATATTCTGTGGGCGCAATGCCGACATCGAGCGGACCTTCGCGAACGTCCTCGACTACGCCGACAATCTGCCAGACGGATGGAACTCCGCCCTCATCATCTGCGATGCTCTGGCCAATTGGATCTTGAAAAGGAAAATACTTTCGCGCAAGCGCCTCATTAATCACAGTCACACCGGGCCTCGAAGCATCATCAGTTTCAGTGAAGTATCGTCCCCTTACTAACGTCGCTTTGAGCGTAGGCAGATAATTCGCGCTTACATGGCGCTCGTTCACCTCGTTATGCTCGCCGTGATATGTCCTTCCCACAATTCTGATTCCATCGGTGGGGCAGTTGCACCCGACCGGAAGCCTGCTCGTCAGTCCTGCCGATTCGACACCCGGCAAGCTTGTGGCACGTCGCACAACTTCACGGTAAAGCTCGATCGTCTGCTCGCTCGTCGGATAAATCGTGCCGGGTACGGCGACTTCTGTGGTTGCAAGATGATTTGCGTCAAATCCGAGAGGCACGTGCAGAAGGCGATAAAAGCTCCGTCCCAACAATCCCGCACCTGCAAGAAGCACGACTGCAATTGCAAGTTCAAAGACGACCAGATTCGCACCCAGCCTGCGCCAGATCTGGCTGGCTGCACCGCGACCGCCGTCCGGCAATCCGGCGCGTATTCGCTGAAATGAAAGCCGCAACATCGGCGTGATTGCCAGCAGCAGTGCCGCCAGCGCGGCAACCGCGACAGCAAATCCTGCGGTGTGCGCGTTCAACCCAACCCCACCAAGGAACGGCATACCTGACGCCATATCTTTAGGAACCAGTCGAACCAGGAGCCTCATGAGGGCAGCGGCAACAATGATGCCTGCCCCGCTGCCGAGCACCGCAAGAAACAACCCTTCGGTTGCGAATTGTTTTACTAATCGTGCTGGCGTTGCGCCGAGCGCGCCACGTACCGCAATCTCGCGCCTGCGATTTTCTGCGCGCGCCAGAACAAGGCTGCTCACATTGACGCATGCAATCAACAACAGCAGTCCCGCTCCGCTGAGTAACGTCAGCAAAATGGGCCGCACATCGCCAACCACTACCTCCGAGAAAGGAGTGACACTCGCGTTCAGATCATGTCCGGTGATGGCATATTGCCGTTGGAGTTGTTTAGAAATCGACCTCATTTCAGCCCGCGCTGATTGCACCGTCACACCGTCGCGTAGCCTTCCAATTCCAAAAAAGTTGTAGAAAGTCCGCGAATGCTCGTGCGGACTCAACACATTGATGGGAACCCAGAACTCGGCGTTGCCGCTCAGCGCGAAGGAAAACGACCGCGGCAGCACGCCGATAACCGTATAGGGCTGATTATCCAGGTCTACGGTTCGCCCAACCACATCGGGCCGCGCGCCTAACCGACCAGCCCACGCCCCATAACTCAGGATCACGACATTGGGCCCGCCTGGCCGATCTTCACCGGAGTTGAAGTCTCGCCCCAAGATAGGCTGTACGCCAAGAGTGCGAAAAAATCCGCCGCTCACCCGTTCGCCCTGCACCGGCTCCGCGCCTGAGCTGGTGCGCAGAAGATAGCCGCTTCCTGTATAGATATCGAGCGAGCTGAACGACTTGTTCTGAGCCTGCCAGTCAAGAAAATCAGGATACGAAAGCGGCCAGCCCGGCAACTCGGTGTCGCTCTCGTTTACAGACATGATCCGGCCAGGATTCGCGTACGGCAGCGGTTCCAGCAGCGCAGCATCGACAAATGCAAAGATAGCGACGCCCGTGCCAATGCCGAGAGCGAGCACGAGAATGGCAACGGTGGCAAAGCCCGGATTTCTAGCGAGCTGACGAATCGCGAATTTGATATCGCGGAGCAGATTGTCGAACCAAACCATGCGGCTTCTGAGATAGAAGCGTTCTTGCGCCGTCTGCACATTGCCGAACTCGACTTTTGCTCTGCGCCGCGCTTCCTCTTCGCTTAAGCCTTCACTCTCTAATTCATCCGCTTCGAGTTCGAGATGCGCTTTGATCTCCTCGGCAAAATCGTCTGTGCTGCGTCTGCGTCTGAACATGACTTAGACCTCCTCGCTGCTCGGTCCCCCATCCAGGATCAGTCCCATCGCTCGCGTCAATCGCTGCCATTCGGTGGTTTTTTCTACAAGCTGCTGGCGTCCTTTAGGTGTCAATGAATAAAAGCGCGCCTTGCGATTGTTCTCGCTCACGCCCCACTTGGCGCTGATCCATTTCTTGTCTTCAAGCCGCTGCAGCGCAAGATAGAGCGAACCATGATCGACAAAAAAGACCTCTTCCGACTGGCGGAGTATGCAGCGCGCTATACCTTGTCCGTGACGCGCACCGAGTACCAGGGTTTTCAGAATGAGCAGGTCAAGCGTGCCCTGCAATAGAGCAATGCGATCTTCGGAATTATTTTGGGAAGGCATCCGACCCAAGAATGGCATAGCCTCGGGTCGGATGTCAACAGGAATATACGAGCCCTGAATGGTCACCGTATGATGTTGCCGTTTGCGTTGCTCGGGTCAACGCTCGACTGGACCGTGGCGCGCGGCCGGAAGCTTTCTTTCCAGGTAACGTAGAACTCCTGTGCGCATAGAGTCTGATTGCTGGCAACTGAATATGAGAAGACGCCGACATGGCAGATGCGGCGAGAAGTTCAATCGACGAATCAATCGCAAAACGAAAGTCATTGGAGGCTTCCCTCCAGCGAATTCGCGAGAGGAAAATATGTGGCGGTCATGGCTGAATGTATATATAAATTGCAGAGGCTTCCGTATCTTTGAAAGTCGAGACCCAAGGGCCGAATAAGTTCCAAAATGAAGAAAACTTATTGCTTTGTATTGCTTTTGCTGACTGTCGTGGTTTGTGTGACATTCGCTGCGCCTGCCGAATCATTTCGTAATCCGGTGCGAATCCCTACAGATTCTGACCCTGTCGGCGTGTTTGTCGTAGACCTTAACCATGACGGACTCCCTGATATTTTGTGGGGCGGCTACGGCGCCACAACTTCGAGCCCAGGCATCCTACATACGCTGCTTGCACAGTCATCTGGAGGTTACCTGCCGGGTCCAACGATGACGATGCCTGCAAATGTCAGCTCAGTCTGCGTTCCAGCGGATGAAACCGGCGACGGCATAGTTGATATCGTTTGTCCATCGGCCTACCAATTCAGCGCAAGTATCTACACGTTTCCGGGAAAAGGAGATGGTTCCTTCGGGTCCCCTATCATCACGCAAATCCCGAGCCTTCCCAATAATGGCGCCTGGGTTTCACTAGTTTTTCTCCCTGTGACGGATCTGAACGGGGACGGCATTGCTGATCTGCTCGTGGCCGATGCGCAAACACAATCCGGGTATGTAATGCTCGGGGATGGCCATGGCAGTTTCACCAAGTCCTCCAGCATCACCAATATTTACGGTGTGCCCCAGGTTATGGACATTAATAGTGACGGCAACGTCGATCTCTTGTTCGCAAATGGTGGTATTTGGCTCGGCAAGGGAGATGGCACCTTCACGCAATCACCATTCGTCCCAAGTTTTCCCTTCACTAGCCGCTGCGTTTTTCATGATATGGATAATGACGGGAAACCCGACGCAGTCTGTGGCTTACAGGAAACAGTCACTGGCGACATCATCGGTGGCACCCAGTTATTGATCTTCCACGGCAACGGTGACGGCAGTTTCGCTCCAACACCGATCAAGACCATCACTTACGGAGACCACAGTAACGAATTCAACGGGTTTGGGACGTTCCAATTTCCCATTTTCGTCCAAGACATAAATGGCGATGGAACGCCTGATATTCTTGCTTATTCTGGAGACGGACTCGCTGTAATTCTTAACCGCGGCGGGCTCCAATTCGATGATCCTACCCACTACGCAACCGGCAACTTTCCGTGGACAATTGTAGCGGGGGTCAATGCGTACACAATGCAACTTGCTGATATCGACAATGATGGTTTTCCCGATCTTGTCAGTACCGGTCCGAATGGGATCTACATCAGCAATAATCAAAAAGATGGGACCTTTAACGCGGCTCCAGCCTATGAAGTCACCCAAGTAATTGGTTACCAGACAGTAGCGGATTTCAACGAAGATGGCATCCCTGACATTGCCGCAACAGGAGATCAGTCCATTGAAATAAACATCGGCAAAGGGGATGGAACTTTTCAGGCACGCGTTGCTCTTCCTTCCTCAGGAATCGACTTCAGCACTCCGCTGTCCACAACCAACGCACGTATTCTCCATGGCGACTTCAATGGCGACCATCATCAGGACATTCTCGCTATCGGCTCTTCGGCAACCTACCAGTACGACAGCTATGTCCTGTTCGGCGACGGGACCGGTTCTTTCTCCAGTCCGCAACTAGTCCCCAACACTTCCAGCAATTTCTCGATCTATGATTCGCGGGTAGCTCTCGATATCAATCACGATGGACGGGATGACCTCTTCAGTAACGACTACAGCCATCTATACGTTTATCTATCCAATGGAGATGGCACTTTCACGACTACCACGACAACTGTGAGCCCTAATTCAAGTCAAGATCAGAATGGAGTCCATTCCATACCTGCTCTTGCTGATTTCGATCACGACGGCAAACTCGACGCCGTTTGGGCTGCGGGAGCAAACGTTACAATTTGCAAGGGGCATGGGGACGGCACCTTTGATGCCAACGCTGTCACGGTACCCATTCCAACCAGTGTTTTCAGCAGTTGGATCGGAGCAGATGTAACCACCGGAGATTTCGATGGCGACGGGAATCAGGATTTCGCCTTGCTTCTCGAACAACAGAACCCGCTTCTTGTTTTGCCAGGTGCAGCTATCTCAGCAGCGTTCGTTTTCTATGGTGACGGTCATGGGAATTTCACCCCAGGCACCTTGGCTGGAACATTTAACCGTGTTTACACTGAAATTTATGCAGCGGACCTGAGCAATCAGGGACTGGAAGACTTAATTCTCAAAACAGGCGGCGGTTTTTTTGAGGCTTACGCCGTGGGTATTGTCAACAGCCTTCCTAAGCGCACCTTCGATTCCGAGGTCAATTACGTCGCTGGAAGCGGAATTTCGGACCTCTCTATCGCCGATCTCAATCACGATGGCTTCCTCGACCTGGTTTTTTCTAATGGTGATTACAATATCCGAGCCAGTTCAGTTACTGTCTTGATGAACCAAGGCAATCCGCCCGTTACTGGGACATTAACCATCACCCCCGAGCCCTCAGAGTACGGTCAGCCGCTCACTTTCGATGCCACGCTTGTCCCATCTTCCTTCACTCCGGTCACCGGAACGATGACATTCACGCTCGATGGCACGTCTCTCGGTTCAGCCCCCATTTCAGACAATAAGGCTTCGTTTTCGGTCTCCACATCTGTACTGCCCGGAACACATAGCCTTACAGCATCCTGGCCTGGGAACGCGATTTATTCAGCGGTGACCCTCTCTGCAACCCATCACGTCGAGCCTATTCCCAGTTCCATAACCCTTTCCAGCAGCCTCAACCCTGCCCCGCTCGACGGAAACATAACCTTCACCGCTTCCATTTCGCCTGCTGTTGTGGGTGTCGATAGCTCAGGCACTGTTACCTTCTTCGATGGACAGACCCAGCTGAGTGCACCTGTCTCCATTGCTACTGGGCAGCCAGCTACCATCACCACGTCCAACCTCGGCGTCGGCTCTCACTCGATAACTGCGGTTTACTCGGGAAACTCCCAGGTTCAAGGGAGCACGTCATCGGTACTCACGGAATCCGTGGTTTTCTTCGTCGGCGGTTTTTCCATCCAAAGCACTCCGACTACCGCGACCGTCACCGCCGGCCAATCCGCCACATTCCAACTCGCCATCACGGCCTCTGGTGGCTTTAGTGCGCCGCTATCTTTCTCATGTTCTGGCCTTCCAGCTCAGGCCACTTGCGTTTTCAGCCCCTCCACGCTTTCGATGGGCCAAGGACAAGTGGCTCTGAGTATTCATACCGTCGGCTCTACGCAATCCGCCTCTTTGATTCAGTCTCCCAGTCTGACCACTACTGGCGCTACGGCCATTCTTGCCGGACTCGTGTTTTGTTTTCTGCCCTCGGCCTCACGTCGGAAACGCTTTGTGAGCTTTCTTGTTCTTGCTATCTTCGGCTTCGTCACGCTTATAACCACGAGCTGCGGCGGCGGCTCCGGCCATGGAACCACAGGTTCTACCTCGCCTGTTAGTTACCAGGTGTCCGTCACAGCACAGACCACCGAGCCGTCGCAAAACATTTCCCACTCTTCCGTCATTACGCTAACGGTTCAATAGCGAACTCGGCCGGTCCGGCGGTCGCACTTTACGCTTTAGGCCGCTGGATCGTCGGCAATGCTGCTGGTATGTTCGACTTCCACCCATTCGGAGTTGCAGAAGTCAGGAGACAGGACGAACACAATATATCTGCATTCATCGATTGCTCTTTGTCCCTGCTGCTATGACTGAGGAAGACCTCATAAGAGGACGCGGCCATTGGAGCATCTTACCGCCGGGCATTGCGATTCACGATCTCAATTTTGTCGATCAGTTAAGTGGGCGCCGATGGAACGTAGTCGCGCGGTTGAAATCAAATCCCCCTCGTTCCCATACGTTCGCTTCCGGACACGTCGGTCCACCATCGGACAGAGATTTTCATTCTCGAAGGACGCTGACTCCTGTTTTCAATGAGTTACAACCTCGCAAGACTGGCCCTTCATGTGAAGATGCCACAGGAGTAGTCACTGAGGACCTTCAACCAATGCGCGCTCTTGTCCATCTCTCGCTGTTCTTGCTATTTGTCTCGCCTCTTCTCAACGCCCAGTCTGACGTTCCATACGGATCAAACGCCGCAGTAGGCCACTATGTCCAGACACCCGATGCCAAAATTTATTATGAGCGGTATGGTACCGGCGGTCGCCCGCTTGTGCTGCTGCATGGCGGCGAATATGGCTATATCGACGAATTCGCCGATCTCATCCGCGAAATGAGCAAGAGCCGTACCGTTATCGCCATCGCCACCCGCGGCTACGGCAAATCGGAACGCGGCAAAGTTCCACTATCTCATCGTCAATTTGCCCTCGACGCGTGGGCAGTGATCGAGGAAGTATTCAAAGATGACGAAAAAGTAGATGTACTCGGCTTCAGCGAAGGCGCCATCACATCCTACCTGCTTGCCTCCGCACATACTGAGCGCATCAACAGGCTGATCGCGATCGGAGGCTCAAAAGGTACTTATGATCAGGCATTGCAGGCCCTTGAAGCCGATCCATTAACGCCGGAGCTTATGCAGAAGCAGGTTCCTGACTTAGTGGCCAAACGCAAAGCCATCATGCCCGACCCTAGCCAATGGGAGCCGCTGATTCGAGAACTGGACCTGATGTATCACGCTCCTTATTACGTCAAGCAGGATGAGATTCGTGCTATCAAAAGTCCCACTTTGATCATGGCTGGGGATCACGATTTCTATAACAACTTGGACGGACTCGTCGAAACATTTCGGCTTTTACCCAAAGGACAGCTAGCATTGATTCCCGGATGCGGGCATGTCGTCCTCGACTGTAAACCGGCGCTTGTTATTTCAATCGTCACCACTTTCCTGGACGAATCGCAAAAGTGAGCGAGGCCTCCCAACTAAGTGACCCAGTTCGAGGAGTCATTCGGAGTGAAGTGTAGTGATCGGATCGACGCGCATGGCGCGCAACGCCGGGATATAGCTGGCGGCAAGCGCAACAGCGGTAAGTACAAGGGTGACGCCAGCGAAGGTGGTTAGATCGGTAGGCGACACGCCGTAGAGCAGTCCGGCCATGAGGTGAGAGACGATGAGCGCACCGGCCACACCCAGCCCGGCGCCAGCAGCGGCCAAACCGAATCCACGGCGCAAGACCATCTTGAGGATATTGCCTCGTTGAGCTCCCAGCGCGAGGCGAATGGCAATCTCACGTCGCTGTTCATTCACAACATAGGAGATAGTCCCGTAGATTCCAAGCCCAGCCAGCAGCAAGGCCGTGGCCGCAAAAAACGCCACCATTTCCATCGAGAATCGCCTGACCGAAAGCGAATCGGAGAGGACGTGATCCAAAGTCTCTGCATGAAAGACAGGCAGTCCCGAGTCGATGGACTGGACCTGCGCGCGCACTTGTGCGGGGATGGTGCTGGGATCGAGTTGTCCGCGAAGAAAGATGGCCAGGCTTTTGGCGGGGTGCTGGTACACGCTACGGTAGATCTCGGGAATTGCCTCGTCCGCCAACGATTCCGTGCGGGCATCCGCAATCACCCCGACGATCGTGGTCCAGGCTGGCTTGGCAGAGTTCAACAGCTCGCGGGCATCCAAATGCAAGCGGACGCGTTTGCCAAGCGGGTCCTGATTTGGCCAGTAGGTACGAGCTGCGGCCTCATTGATGACCGCAACTTGGGGAGTATCCTCAACGTCGTGGTCGCTGAAAAGGCGTCCGCGCAACAGCGGCATACCCAACAGGTGGAAGTATTCGGGCGAAACGATGGGACTATTGATCACAGGAGCTTGATTGTCCTTCGTCTCGAGGCCTTCCCTGATTCCTTCTTGGATCAATGGCAGTCGGCCGGGATTGCTGTGGCTCAGGGGAAGAGCGTCCGCGTCGCCGATGGCCACTTCTTCCACGCCCGGCAGGGTTCGACTGCGGCGAAGAACCTCGCGCACTAAGACCGCTTCCTGGGTCGCGGTTCGGTAGATATCCTGACTGGGATCGTTAGGTCCCGGAAGCCAGGTTTGAACGGCCATGACGCGATCAGGATTGAACCCAGGCTGCACCTGGAACAAGTCCCAGAAACTGCGCAACAGAAGTCCCGCGGCGACCATGAGCACCAGGGAGAGCGCCAATTCACTCATGACCAGAATCTGGCGGGCACGCGAGCGTTCCGGGGAACCCTTGGAGCCGCGTCCTTCCTGCCTAAGCGTACCGATCAAATCGAAGCGGCTCATGAGCCACGCGGGAGCAAGCCCAAAGATAGTTCCGGCTACGACAGAGACAGCCATAGAGAACGCCAGCACGCTCCAGTTGATCGATATGTCGTTCATCTGCGGGAGGCTCTCCGGAACCAACTGGAGCAGAAATTTCCTCGTGAAGAAGAGAATCGCAAAACCGGCGATCCCGCCAAGCAAGAAGAGCAGCAGACTCTCGGCGAGGAACTGGCGGATGAGCTGCGCTCTTGTGGCTCCCAGAGCCTGGCGAACCGCGATCTCACGACCTCGCACACTGGCCCTGGCGAGCAGGAGATTGGCGACGTTGACGCAACTGATCAGTAGGACCAATCCTACTGCGCCGAACAGCAGAATGAGAGATTGGCGAACGCTGCCGACCACGCTTTCGCTGAGAGGAGTCAGATGCAGAGTCCATGCGGCCTGTGCCGGATACTCCGCCGGATATTGCTTTTTCAGCGATGCAACCAGCGCATCGAGACGTCCTTGCGCGGCCGCAATCGAGAGACCGGGCTTCAGGCGCGCGACCGCTCGACTCTGCAGACGTAAGCCGCGCAGCGGGGTCGGAAACGGCAGACCCGCCATGCCGGCTCCCAGCCACACTTCCGTATTCCGCTCCTCGCTGGTTGAGCCCAGATCGCGAAAACTGCGCGGCATCACGCCCACGACGTGATACACGTCGTTGTCCAGGAGCAGAGCTTTGCCGACAATGTGCGGGTCGGCTCCGAATTCCCTCTTCCAGAGCCCGTCGCTGATCACGGCCTCCAGATTGAAGCCGGGAGTGGCATCGTGCGGATCGAATGTGCGACCCAACTGCGCGTCTACACCGAAGACCGCGAAGTAATTCGGCGTAACGTGCTTGTAGCTGAGACGCTCGGGCTGTGCACTACCGGTAAGGTTCACGTCTGCGCCGGTGCCGGAAACCGACACGGCCTGGAATATCCCGGAACTCTCGAGGTCTCTCCACTCAGGCACGGAGATGCCGACATCCTGCGCGCCTACGCCGGGAAGGTCATCCTGGATACGCACCAGCTCGGCAGGGTTTGGATACGGCAAGGGGTGCAGCAGCGTGGCGTCGATCACGCTATAGATCGCAGTGGTGGCTCCGACGCCCAGCGCCATGGTGGCGATTGCGATGAAAGAGAATCCAGGAGATCGCAAAAGCATGCGAACCGCGTACCGCAGGTCGAAGAGCAGATTTTCGATAAAGGGAAGGCTTTGCTCGGCGTGGTGGTGCTCCCGGATCGCTTCAGCCGCGCCGAACTTGAGCACGGCCTGCCGCCGCGCCTCGGCGGGTAACATGCCTGAGCGCAGATTCTCCTCCGTCTGGAACGCGAGATGTTCGGTCATCTCTTCCCGCAGGCGTTGATCGGCACTCCGCCTTGTGGCGAGATTCGACAGGCGTATGAAGAAGCGTCGCAGGAATTTCACGGTAAATCCTCCGCCTTCACTTTGAAAAAGCGCGCGATGATCGCCGCGGTCTGCTCCCATTCGCGGGTTTCCGCCTGGAGCTGCTTACGGCCGGCTGCGGTAAGGCGATAGAAGCGCGCACGGCGATTATTTTCCGATGCGCCCCACTCGGAGGCAATCGAGCCTTCATTCTCCAGCCTGAGCAACAAGGGATAAAGCGTGCCCTGGTTGACAGCCAGAAGATCTCCGCTGATCTGCTCAATGCGACGGGCGATTCCCCAGCCGTGCTGCGGTCCCAGGACATCGAGTGTCTTGAGCACCATCAGCGCCAGCGTACCTTGCAAAACGTCGGGCTTTTCCTTCATGGCAAATCAACCTTTAGGTTTCCAACAGGAATAACATGGCATGCCTCCTTTTGGAAAGCAACAGGAAATTTTGACTTTCTTTCAATAACAAATCCAGAAGACCTATCACGAAGACAGGCTGAATTCTCTTTCAGATTTGGCGCAGAGACGGAAGATGTCGACTAAGATCAAGGGCGAAAGCGACAGGAGGATTTTATGGTCCCCGAAGCGGTACTCAATACCGGCGGTCTTGTCGAAGGGGCGTTCAAAGAAGCCGCCACAGCGAAAGTCACAGTTCAAAATCTTCGCCGCAATATCAGCATCCTTTCGGGCGCAGGTGGAAATATAGCCGTTCTTACTGGACCTGACGGAATGCTACTGGTGGATGCGGGAATCATCACTGCACATCCGCACGTCTCTGAAGTCCTCGCCAGCATCAACCGGGATCCCATCAGACTACTGATAAATACCCACTGGCATTTCGACCACACCGGCGGCAACGAGTGGATGCATGAAGCCGGAGCCACCATCCTGGCGCACGAGAACACGCGCAAACATCTTTCCCAACCCACGCGCGTCGAAGGCAACTGGCAGTACACTTTCCCAGCTGCCCCGGAAGGTGCAATCCCCTCCATCGTATTCAAAGACGAACACACCCTGGACTTCAACAACACGACTCTGATGCTGAAGTACTACTCGCCTGCTCACACAGACTCCGATATCTCTGTGTATTTCCCAGAGGCAGACATTCTTCACACCGGAGACACCTTTTGGAACCGCGATTATCCCTTTATTGATTACGCGTCAGGAGGCAGCATCGACGGCCACATCAGCGCGGCGGAAGCGAACATCGCAAAAGTCACCGACAAGACCATCGTCATTCCCGGACACGGAGCCGTGGGAGGCAAAGCCGACCTGATCCTGTTCCGGGACGTGTTGGTTGAGATCCGCGATAAAGTTGCAGCTCTCAAAAGACAGGGCAAGACCTTGCCTGAAGTTATCTCGGCTAAACCTGGGGCACGCTATGACGCGGAATGGGGCAACTTGTTCCAGAACCCGGCTGACTTTGCTGCACTCGTGTACCAGGGTGTTTGAGATCGCCTACATTTGCGGGTGGATCACCGGCAACCTGGAATGAATTCTCAGCTGGTGACATCAGGACAACGCACTCCATTCAAGCTCGGCGTCCCCTTCCAGGTAGGTCGTCGGCAAACAAATGGCCTTAAAACGGTTGACATGCATGTAGCTTGGCTACTGTCTGCATTCTCTGGGAATAGTGTTCTCGGGCGGATTCTCCAAATTGTGGTCTTCCTCATTACCTGTTTCGCAGGGACTCATTTGGCCCTTTTCGCCGAAGCTATAACAGAACTTCACCCAATGGCTAACGCCGAAGACATCGACATAGGTTATCTTCCCCCTCAGGCGCTGGTGTGGCGGAATGCTTACAGGAAATATGAAGGGGGCTGGGAAGTATGTATACGGGCTAATAGTCAATGGCCCAAACTGGCTCTCTCCGACAGTAGTGCGAACGAACACTCTGACCTCACGGCCAACCGTTTTCCCTGGATTGGAAACAGTGAACGAATTGGCATTAGGAATCCACGGCTCTACCCATGCACGTTCTTGCTCCCGCGAGTGGTAGGCGCTTTCAGCGGCGGATTGAGCGGTGACCAAAGTCGCGCATCGAGTCGCGTGATTGGCCGTAATCATCTGATCGAGCTGCTCAGAAGCAATGTGCGCGTAGATACCTGCCGCACCAAAGGCCAAAAGAGTGGCGATAGCAGTGAACCAAGCCGCACACACCGTGCGCCTCTGCAGTGCCAATTCAAGCTTATTGAGGGAATATTCCTTTTTGCGCTGGGCCTTCTCGTAAGTTGGTACGTCTTTGTTGGCGTGACGTATAGCAGGGGCTATACCGGCGATGATCCCGGCTATTTCCCCTTCCTTTACATCCGCGGCCTTGGATGCGTCGCGTACGGTGGTTTCCTGATTATGAAGCGCCTGTTCAATCTCACTCAATTTGGAGTGTAGTTTTTTAGATTCACTGGGGAGCACGGACTTTCCTCGAATGACATCGGCCGGATAATTAGTGGAGATGAAACACGAATATCACGAAGGATCAAATGCCGGAGAGAATTTTGAGAAGTTAGCGAAAGAACTATTCAAGTTCTCAAGAGTGCCGTATCGCCACCACCATCAAAGGAAAAGAGGCAGCCGATCAAGATGAAACGGCTCTACCGAAACATACGTTCCGGGCAGGTTCCGCTTGAACAGGCTCCAAACTTCTCCAGCCCGTTCGTGTGAACCTACCGCTTGACGTATGTTTCCATGTGGTTAACACATGTGCGGCAAGCGTTTTATTACCAAACAAATGGAACGCGTGTCCGGCTAGGCGGTTGCGAGCGAATAGTGAAGTGACACCAGAGCACGAAGCAACGGAGTGGACACCGCAACGTAAAGCTGCTGTGCCTGTCAAGCCCTGCTTCTGACAATAATCCGCTAACCGATTGAAAATAAACCAAATAAAGCCAACCAGGTCTGGCAGAGTATTTCCATTGAAATTGCTAAAATAGAAATAGGGCAAGAAAACCTTACGAAATTTTCAACAAATCAAGCAAAATCAATACTTTGCAAACAAGCTAAACAGAATCAATACTTTGCGGCGATAAAATTTCAGAAGCCTTTGTTTTCAAAGACCTGACGCCTTCCCCCCACCCCGGGGGTAGGCTCATAAGCCTAGACCGCCATCCACACTAAGAATCTGCCCGGTAATAAAGTGCGGTCCACTCGCAAAAAACATCACCGCAGCAGCCACGTCTTCCGGAGTTCCATTCCGCTTCATAGGAGTTTTATGAGCAAAATGCTCATAGTCGCCCGAGACCTCGCCATTCACAATCATTCCCGGAGCGACACAGTTCACGCTGATCTCCGGCGCAAAAGCCTTCGACATCGTCTGCGTCAACATGTGCAATGCAGCCTTGGATGTGCAGTAGTGCCCATGTGTCGGCCACGGATGCAGTCCGCCCAGCGAGCCGATATTGATGATGCGCCCGCGAGCCGCTTTCAGATGCGGATGCGCCGCCTTCGCCATCAGGAATGGCCCGCGGGTGTTCGTCTCAAACATGGCGTCCCACTGCGCAACCGTAATCTCTTCGAGCACAGCCGTCTCGAAAACACCTGCGTTATTCACCAGCAGATCGAGTCGTCCAAAGCGCTTCACCACCGCAGCAACCGCGTCTTCCACGCACTGTGGATCGCGAACATCGCAATGCACCGCTAAGGCCTCGATTTTCCGCTTTTCCAGCTCTAAAACGGCCTTTTCTGCGTCATTTTCCGAGTCACGGTACGTAATCGCGACATTTGCTCCAGCACCTGCCAATGTAAGCGCCAGCGTGCGGCCTATGCGCTTGGCCGCGCCCGTGACGAGCGCCACCTTGCCCTGTAAACTGTCCATAGACCTAATTTTACCTGTCCGTTAAAGCTGTTTCACCGTCCGCAGAGGAGTTTTCTCCCCGCACGCTAAGACGTGTAGCGGACCATTCAACCCCTGCAAACTGCAACCAATCCAGTGCAGGCATCATCCTATGAATTGCACCGAGGCCACAGTTATGAGTTCCCCGCTGTCCCGCATCCTTTCCATTGCCATGGCAGCCAGCATCTCAGTCCTGGGACCATGGATGGAGGGCTGTTCACACTCCCAGCATGCTTCCACCCTCCGAGGTGGCGCTCCAACCTTGCTGCAGGAGGACGGCCCGCAAAATGCCCGCGGAGGGACAAACCCCAATGCCCCATACTTGGTAGCAGCCAGCAAACCCGAACTCGTGAAACGGGCAGATGGAGCGACAACCGACGCCGCTGATCCCTGCGACAGCAAAAATCTCTCCGTGACGGAAATTGAGGCGGCTGTGAATGGAAAATATCGCGCAGTTAAGCTCGCCTTCGACAACCAGGGCCTCACCGCCTGCCGTCTCGGCGGCTACCCATCCATCTCGCTACTTGAACAGGATGGGACCCCGGTGGTCAGCGTAGTCGTCGACCGCGTCACCGCATCGACGCTGAGCGCGCAGTTGGCTCCGCCGTCAGCTCCCCAAAATACAGCCCAGACGGAGAATGGCGGTAAATCGGGCGCGCAGGTATTGCTCGAGCCTAAGGGTGAGGCCTGGTTTCAGATTGGCTGGTCTACCGGAGATGGCTGCCCAGTCGTCTCGCGTATCAGCGTTTCCGCTCCCGGCGCTACCGAGAGCTTCACGGTCAGCCATCCGCTCACCATCTGTGATGGGCGCGTGCAGATTACAACTCTGCACGCGGATCAGGACGCGAATTAATGCGGCTGCGTATTTTGATCTGACGGCTTCGGCGCTTCGTCCTTCCCGCCAATCTGAGAATCGTCATGCTTCTCATAAATGGAGTACTGACGACCCGGCCGGAGCAGTTTTACATCAATCTCTTTGGTAGCCGCATCAATCTGGTAATCGGCCCCATAGGTTTGAAAACCGCTCGCGATAATCTGCAGCCGGACGGTATCGCCAACTGGAACAACATCCAGCACGGCCTTGCCTTCCTCGTTGGTCTTCAACTCCATATTGCCTTGATCTTTCCCATCCTTGATGGGATGAAAGATGACGCCCGCATTCTCCACCGGCTTGCCGTTCGTAGCCTTGGTCACGGTCACAGTGATCTTGCAGGTTGGCGGCGGTGGCGTGTACTTGCGCCCGCGCTTCGTATCCTGTCCGGAAAGAAGAAGCGGCGTACCCACTAGTAGACAGAGCGAAAAGGCTGAAAGCTTACGTAACATGAAACCCGAGGACACTCCTGAAACCATGCTTTGATTGTAAGCATTTCGCCGCCTGCAGGAAATGGGCTCTGCTATCCACAGAATTTTCTGTTGTTTTTTTTCCAGCCCCGGCTAATAAGCCAGAGGCAAAGAGTCACCGGAATTCTCCAGGAAGTTCAGCTTCTGATCGGCACAATCCAGTTGCCAAAAGAAGGGCCGTAATAGCCCCTCTTTATCGATTGAGTGTCGTGACTATTTCTTTTCTTTCCCCAGCGAAAATCTCAGCCCTATGCGGTAGTTAAACGGCAAGGAGGTATATCCGATGGGGCCGATATGCTGATTGCTCAGTGCATTGTCCAACTGGGTGTACACCGCGATCCAGGGGCGCACCTGGCATACCGCGCCGAGGTCCAGCTTGGCGTAGCCGTGGTCGAGATTGCGATTCGGCAAAATGAGTGAGTTGCCAAAGAACGCATCCTGCCCACCAAGAAAAGTCGAATCGTCGCTGCGACTGACCCAGGAACCGTTGCCAACCAGCGTCCAGTTCTTGCCTGTGTAGGTAGCAGTTAAAAATCCAGTATGGGGCGGACGGCGGAAAGGCCTCGCTCCACGCAGCGGTGAATACACGCCGATCGGCACATCCGGAAATGATGACGCCGTATTGTATGTCGGACTCAAAGCATCCGAAGTGAACGAGTGCTGCACCACCGAGTCGAGATAGGTATAACCGCCGCGAAAGAAGATATTCCTGCCAAGCCCGTATTGCACCTCGCTCTCGATACCCTGCGCACGAAATGCCAGTGAGTTCAAGGTAGGCGACACGAAAGAAACCTGCAGTAGAGAGATGAGTTGCTGCTGCTGCTCAGGCGAAAGCTGCGGCAAAAGCTGCGTCAGAGCAGTGGGAGCCACTGATTCAATCTGGTTTCCGAACTCGTTATGAAAGTAGGTCACCCGAAGCAGCACGCGTTCGCTGAAAAAATTCTGTTCCACCCCGCCGTCGTAACTGCGCGAACGTTCGGCTCCGATGGGCTGAATACCATATTGCTGAACGGATTGCTGTCCACCATAGGAAGAAAGAAATGCATAAAGCGAGTCAAATTGATCGGTAAGACTTGGCTCTTTCACGCCCTTGGCAAAATTGAAGTTCAGCTTTGTTCCGTGAAACTTACCCGCGCCCGGTCGCACCGCATAGTACGAGAGCCCAATACGCGGAGTGCCTTCCGTGCCGTAGAGTTGGTTCTTCTCAACGCCCCCGCCGAGCGAATAAAAGATCCGATTTTTGAAGTCGCCGCCAATCTGCAGCATGTAATCGTAGTTGGCGCGTTCCAGCGCATCATTGGTAAAGCCCGGATAGCGGTCGGCCCCGCGCTCATCCTCAAAACGGAACCCAGCAATCGCCATCAGATGCGGCGTGAACTGGTAATCCATTTGCGCATATAAATTGTCGCGGTTGGAAACAAGGTCTGAGGTTACCGGATATGTGCCGGCGTAGTTCAGGATGGCCTGACCGCTGACTGCATAGCCATTTGCGCCTTGAATCGTGACCGGATTTCCAAGATAAATACCGTCAGCCTCGTCATAGATTCCGGTCGGCGACCACTGCGTCGACTCCTCCCGCTTGCGGGCCATGCCATAGCGAACCAGTCCATGCCAGCGGTCAGAAAATTCATGATCGATTGTTCCCGCCATATAAATGTCCTGGTCTGATTGCTTGGCATCGTTCGCAATTCCATAGAACTGATAGGCATTCGGCAGACCGGTCGCGATGTCCGCGTTGCGCGCCGACACGCGAATTGTAGTTGCCGAAGACCACGCGTATCCCAGATTCGCCGTCTCGACAATATTGTGGTATTCGCTCTGCGGAATGGAGTTCTTCGTCTGCAGATCGCTGAAGGCGCCGTAGTAATCGAAGGCCCGCAGCGTGCCGCCAAGCTGTACCTCATTGCGATATGTCCCGAAATTCCCGGCATCGCCCTCATATAGTAGAGATGGAAACGGAGTCGAACCGCGCGGCGTGTTGAAACCAATCACACCCGCTGCCGCATCCGATCCATAGAGCACGCTGTTCGGCCCGCGGTACGCCTCGGCATTTGACACTCCGGTCGATGCGATGGTCGAAAGATCGAAGACTCCGCCAATGTCTTCAATCGGTACGCCGTCAAAGATAATCTTGTTCGAATCCGAATTTCCACCACGCACAAAGATGCTGGCCACGCCGCCTCGCTGCCCCGTCTGCACCACATTCACTCCAGCCACCTGGCGCATCACGTCGACCAGATCCGCGCGATTGATAAAGTCGGTCTTGCTCAGGTTCGTAATCGACGCGCTCAACTGTGCTTGCGGCAATGGAGTGCCAGTTGCTGTGACAACAATCGATTGCCGCACCCACTCCGGCTCAAGCACGATGTCCTGCTCGACACCATCCAGCGACCCGCCGTAGAAACTCTGCGTCGCCAGCTGTCGGAACGACGTGCCCCCGGCAAGCACATAGAAGCGCCCTGTAGCGGAGTTCGTCAGTTGATAGCTTCCATCGGACTGGGTTGTGGAGGCGGTAACTACCTGCCCATTCTGAACAAGAGCGATGCTGGCATGCGCAATGGGATTGCCCAGCGGATCGGTCACTCGTCCGCGCACAACAACGGCGTGCAGCGGCACAGCAACAAACAGCAGGTAAGCAGACAACAGGGCAACGCGACTTCCAGGCCGCAATCTCTTCAACATAATTTCCTCCGTTCCCCTCGGAACGCGGTTCATGCGCAGTAAGACCGGTCTCCTGACTTGCGCGTTGCTGCCTGACCGCCTTCCCGGAAATTCCCAGTGGCCACAGGTCGGGCGTCCTTCACTGCGCCTCGATTTACCAGACGCGGAAATACGCGCTCACAGTTGCGGGGCAGTGGCGGTTTTTCACCGCCTTCCCGAACATCTCATGCGTTGATCGTGATGTGGACCATGGACAAGCGCAGCAGAATATCCCGCTTGCCCTTCCATGGAAAGCATTATTTCCGTCATGTGCCGGAATAGCTGATTATTTCGGGACAGAAACGTCGCTGTCAAACACTCGTCTCTATGG
>Ga0206863_1002_pt3 | contig 65000 bp, 48 predicted proteins | sample Alteio_BWOrgCont_41_FD_152634 | JGI IMG/M metagenome (GOLD analysis project Ga0206863, IMG submission 152634) | Enriched cells from forest soil in Barre Woods Harvard Forest LTER site, Petersham, Massachusetts, United States -... | ecosystem: Environmental > Terrestrial > Soil > Temperate forest >...
AATTTGGGCGCGTCGCCTTTGAGCATTTCTCCATCGGACTTACCTAACATTTGAATATGCCCCATGGGATATTCCCATTCGCTGCCTGCGAAATAAAAATCATTTAATGCCAGTGTCTTTTGAAATACCGTTGGATTCGGATTCTTAGAGATGGCCATAAAAGCAGAATTATTATGTGCCATATAATGACGCCCCACCACATCCGAACTATTAGCCAAACCATTAGGATGCTTATCATTAGCAGAACGCAATAATAATGCTGCGGAATTAATCGCCCCACAAGAAACCACCACGGTATCCGCACTATATTGCTCTAATTGTCCGTTTCGTTCCACATGCACTATTTTAACTGTACGTCCCGAAGCATCGGTTTGCAGACGCGTGACAAAACTCTCGGTCAAAAGAGTGACGTTAGGATATTCCAAGGCTGGACGGACACAGATCATTTCAGCATCAGACTTGGCATGGACCATGCAAGGAAATCCGTCGCAAGTCGAACAGCGTATACATTTGCTAAAAGCACGATTTTTCTCAAGAAGACGGACACCCAAAGGTAAATGAAATGGTCGATGGCCTATTTTCTGCAGATCATCAGCTAATTGCTGGATGCGCGGCTCATGACTGACCGGGGGAAATAAATAATCAACGCTAGCTGGCCCTTCGGTGGGATCAGAACCGTGCTTACCATGAACATCGTAAAGATGTTCTGCCTTGGTGTAATACGGTTCCATCTGTTCATAACTTAACGGCCACGCTGGTGAAATTCCGCCGTGATGCCGTAGTTCACCAAAATCTTGCGGGCGCATGCGTAAAAGCGCTGCCCCGTAAAGCTTGGTATTACCGCCGACATAATAGTGAATCCCTGGATGAAAAGGCTGACCGTTTTTATCTGCCCAGGTTTCATTAGCCGTATATTTATTATCAGTAAAGACAGCGCGGGAATTCCAGTTGTCTTTTTCTTGGGGAAGGTAGGAGCCGCGTTCTAGAATCAAAATGCGTTTGCCTGTGGGTGCTAACGCATGGGCCAAGGTGCCTCCACCTGCACCTGTACCAATAATAATCAAATCATAGTGATTTATCGACATAGCAAGACGCTATTCTACACCATTATGACCTATCTATAAACACTTCATTTTTATCGAAACGAACTTTCTTTAAAGCCGCATAATGATCGTCACTGGCGCGATAGCCTATGGTGCAAAGCACCACTGATTCAAGACCTGCTTTAGGCAATTCTAAAATTTCATCAAATTTCTTAGGGTCAAAACCTTCCATAGGACATGCATCTATCTTTCGATGAGAGCATTCAGCCAGAAAAAAACCCAGGGCAATATACACCTGCTGTTTCATCCATTGCACAATTTCCTCAGGGCCTTTGCCCTTAATCAAATCTAGCATCATCTGTTCATAACCTGCTAAAGATTCTTTCGGCACAGCTCGAACTTGGACAATTGAATCAATGAAGCGTTTGACATATTTTTCATCAATATTTTTTAAGGCACAAAAAACAATAAGGGTATCTGCGTCAGTAATCTGAGGTTGGTTGTGGGCGTGAGGTTTTAATTCTTTTCTCAGAACGGGATCATGCACGACCACAAATTTCCACGGCTGCAAGCCACAAGAAGAAGGAGAAAGTCTCAGGACTTCCAGCAGTTCGTCAAGCTCCTGCTTAGAAATTTTCTTAGAAGAGTCAAATTTCTTGGTGGCATAACGCCAGTTTAAATCATTATTCATACTGTTGCCCCCGCTGTCATTCCCGCGAAAGCGGGAATCCAGTTCTTTCAAGTTCTAGATCCCCGACAAAAGTATGCGAGGATGACAAGTTTAATTTAAGATAAAAAACCCTCTGCGACCTTTTCGGGTCACAGAGGGTTTGGAAATACAAGAACTTGATTCTTATATTTTTACAACGTTTTGAGCTTGTTCACCCTTAGGGCCGTTGACGATTTCGAACTCAACATCTTGTCCTTCGCCAAGTGATCTGTACCCTTCACCTTGAATGGCAGAGTGATGCACAAATACGTCTTTGCCGTTTTCAGGAGTAATGAATCCAAAACCTTTTTGATCGTTGAACCACTTTACTTTACCTTTAACCATAATCTTTGAAACCTCCTTTTGATCTATACTTGAGTTCGTCTACATGACCCATAAAAAAACCGCCAGGCTTGTCCTACACCATGCGGTCTAAGATCACAATCCTTGGAACTCGAACTCGTGTGATAGTATGCACTACTTTAAGGCGTTTGTCAAATTTAATATTTGCCCTATTGCTTCGTCACCCAAACTCAACTTAAGCTCCGTCGGTGTATTCCTTTCGTGAGGCTTCCAAAAATTCCCAGCGCTGATAGACTTCTAAAAGTTCTTCGGCCAATGTTTCTGAACGGGAATTAACGCGGGCAATTTCCTTAGGGTCTTTATGATAAAAATTAATATCCGACAATAAGGCAAAAATTTCTTCCTGTTCAACTTCAAGCTTTTCAATCTTTGCAGGCAGACTTTCTAACTCGCGTTCTTCTTTAAAAGAAAGCTTTCTTAAATTTAAAGGTTTCAAAGGTTTTGACTTCTCTTCAACAGATGTAATTTGAGCTTTAGCACCGGGCGTCTTCACCTGACGCTGAGCCACCCAATCATCATAGCCGCCAGGAAATTCACCGATCTCGCCTTCGCCTTCCAAAACCATGGTGGATGTTGCCACATTGTTTAAAAATGAACGGTCGTGACTGACTATTATTAAAGTCCCGGAATACTCCATTAACAATTCTTCCAAAAGTTCCTGGGTTTCGATATCCAGATCATTAGTCGGCTCATCCATAACCAAAAAATTAGATGGCTTGGTAAAAAGCCTGGCTAAAAATAAACGATTGCGTTCGCCACCGGAAAGGACCTTGACCGGTGTACGGGCACGGTCCGGCGTAAATAAAAAATCCTGCAAATAACCGATGATATGGCGAGGCCTGCCGTTAATGGTCACGGTGTCACCACCGGGGCAAACACTTTCAATAACGGTTTTTTCTTCATCAAGCTGCTGGCGCAATTGATCATAATAGGCAACTTCTAAATTGGTACCTAAACGCACCTTGCCTTTCTGAGGCTCCAGCTGCCCAAGTAAAATACGCAAAAGTGTGGTCTTGCCGCAGCCATTGGGGCCGATAACACCAATCTTGTCGCCGCGCATGATCTGTGTTGAAAAATCTTTGATTAAACATCTCTCGCCATACGCAAATCCCAAATGAGACGCTTTGATAACCAAATGCCCTGAGGCTTCAGTTTCTTGGGCCTTCATCTTCACCTGACCGATGAGATGACGCTGATTCATCTTCTCGATACGCAGGCGCTCCAGGGCTTTGACACGACCTTCGTTACGTGTCCGACGAGCTTTAACCCCTTTACGGATCCAAACTTCTTCTTCCGCTAATTTGCGGTCAAAATCAATACGCTGGGCAGCTTCAACTTCAAGAGCTTGGGCTTTGCGTTCAAGAAAAATAGGGTAAGAACACGACCAGCTAAAAGTTTTACCGCGGTCAAGCTCCACAATGCGTGTCGCCAAATGCTGCATAAACATACGGTCGTGAGTTACAAAAAAAAGCGTACCTGGATAAGTCTTTAAAAATTCTTCCAGCCAATTGATGGTGTCAATATCCAGATGATTGGTAGGTTCATCCAAAAGCAGGACATCGGGCTTTAAAACCAAGGCCCTGGCTAAAAGCACACGGCGCTTTTGCCCGCCGGATAAAGTCTCAAAATCTGCCTCGCCATCAAGCTTCATTTGAGACAAGACAGTGCCTACCTCAGCATCAATGTCCCATCCGCCGCTGCGGTCTAATTCGGTTTGCAAATTATCTAATTGGCGCATTAATTCAGGAGTGTGCTCGGTATGCAGGCGATGGACCACATGATGGTAATCACTTAAAAGTTTGGCACGAGGCCCAAGCCCCGCAAAAACAATATCAAAGACAATGCCTTTAATATCATTGGGGACTTCTTGAGGCAAGTGTGTTACTTGAACACCCTTTTGATAAACAATCTCTCCATCGTCGATGGAAACTTGGCCTGCCATCACCTTCATCAAGGTCGTTTTACCAACCCCATTGCGGCCAAGCAAGGCAATGCGCTCACCAGGCTCCACCTGAAGACTTAAGTGATCAAACAAAAGTGGCCCACCAAAGGCCACCGATATTTCCTGCAAACTGATAAGTGCCATAAGTCGATTAGTGTACTACAGAGAATGGAAATTAGCTATCTAATATCTGGCGCTTTAAGTCCCACCAGAGGCCAAACATTGTCAACCGGTATCATCTTAAGAACCTCCGGCCAAAGACTATCAACACCATCATGCCTGACGCGCGCCATCAAAGCAGCATCCACATTCATTTCAACACCATGACCTTCACGACGAACTTTCCAATGCATACCGCTGGCGGTTAAATCAATACCCCCATAAACCTCAGCGAATGCAGCTTTATCTCCTCTTTTTAATTTAAGGGCATCGCCTACCTTCCCTCTAAGCCGTTCCCTATATTCCTCACTAACATAATAATCCGAAGCATCCCTTCCAGCTAAATCAAGCATAACTCTTACTATCTGCTCAGGGTCCTCACTTTGATTTATCAAATTTTCGATCAATGCACTTTCCGCTTGTGATAAAGCTATTCGATCATGCACAGTATCCGATCCTCTCGTTAAACGCCTTACTGCCTCAGATGCCCTACTATAATTAGCCAAGGCCCCTAACGCAGTCGTAAATGTAGCCGCTAATTGTTTATCAACATCATCAACCGTCATCGACCTATCGCTCTCTTTGCTTGTTGATAATCTTTTTTTGGATCGTACAATATATATGGCACGACCCTTTCTTACTAAATACATCTCCACCTTCATTACCCTGTCCTTAGCAACTGCGGTGGTAACGCGTGCTTTACCTACTAAAGGCAAAGCCTTAATCTCAGAACGTTTTTCTAAAACCTCTTTCACTAAAGGTCTCAATATCGCAATATTTTTCTCATTTAGTCCTATCCAATATACTGCCGATTGATTTCCTTTAAATCTTCTTACTCTCTTATTTACATCTGCATAAATCTTACCTAAAAACTCTCTACTGATCCCGTCTTTGTCACTTAACGGTAATTCTAAAGCTACTTCATGAATCAATTGTAACAATCTTATATTAAAGGGATAAAGGTAGATAAGCCCATTAACCATATCTTCAGGCTGAGTTCCTAATTGAACAAGTAAATCTCTTTTGGGCTTTAAATTATCTTCGACACTTGCAGCTGCTATCCCAGGCGCTCGCGTAATAATTTGCATCAAACTACTTTTATCTATTCCTAATATTCTTTGCCAATCTTCTATTTTCTGTTCAGATATCCCCATGGCGACTGTTGAAGAATTAGCTCTTTTACCTGCCCTCATCGCCGTGTCGGGTAAAGTTTTCAAAATTAACGTATACAACTCCTCTATGAATGCTTTTTGACAAAATACGATCCCTGGGGATGAATTCTCTAAATCAACAAATGCTGTAGAAGTAAGAATAACCGGAATACCTTTACTTACAACCTCTTTGGCAAAACCTAAACCCTCGTCTATTTTTGGATTATCTTCTTCTGTAGGAGGAAATTTATTGTCTGTAATAACCAACCCGAAATTATATTGCGGATCATTTAATTTACTCGTAGCATCAGCTCTGTTTGTAGCATATTCAACTTTCAATTTTAATTTAGGATATAACTTTCTTATCCTGCGTAACATAAATACAGCATCTGGATCGTCCTCTACGATTAAGACCTCCATAGTCCTTTCTAAGCTTTTTTGATACTGATGAAGTCTACTGTATGCCTTTAAAAAGGAATGATACACCCCACCCTTGTCGAACGCTTCATAAAAATTCCCCGCAAATTGCCAAACACCATCTCTCCAATTCCATGTATGTAATCTGTAATCCCGCTTTGAATATAAAAGAATTTGTTCTGATTGGGCTATTTCCTTTTTGATCAAATCTACCCGTATAATTTTTGCCTGTTCAGGATCAATCTTTGCCAGGAAAACAAAGACAAACTTTCCATTCCCAAGAATCCCTGCTTTGTCCTCCTCATCCTTCATGCCTTCCAAAGCTTCCGGGGTGATTTGAGTCACTTGAAATCCCATCTTTTCATGAAACTCATCTGCAGTTGATGGGTCATTCCCAACGATCAAGACACGATACTTTCTATTTTCTTCTTTTTCTTCAGTAGATATCATTGCCTCATCAATAAAAAATGAATTACCCTCTAATTCATCACCAAATTCATGGACACTATGCAATCTTTGAGAAAGATCAGAAAAGTATGCCGGATCTGACGCTCGCCTTTCATCCCAGGATAAATCAGCAATATGCTCTGTCATTCCTTCTTGGTTCATCCCGCTTTTAAGGCTGGAATAAATTCGAATCAATGCGCTTTCTGCGGCATTGGATATTTCGTCCGGTCCATCTTTTCCACGTATAGCTGGTTCACTGGCGACGGCCAAAAAAGTAACCAACCAATCAGGAACCCGATGACGCGTATACCAGTTACCCAAAATATTTATTTGATCTACTTGAACTGTAGCTGGCCATAAAATATTATTTTTAATCCATGCTGATAAAGCTTCTGCTGATTGATAACGCTCTGCCTTTGGCGCACTCACTAACCCGTAATGCTCTGCAATACTCCATGTAAACCCATACATTCGCTTATAAATCTCACGCTCTTTTTGTATTCTAAATCCTTTAGGAAATTCTATCTGTGCCAATGCTCGAGGATCGTTCTTTGCAAGCATTAAAAGATAGGTGGGAAGGTGATAAATAAAAGATAACCGTTCAACAAATAGACGATCTTCTGATTCAAAATTAGAAATGGAAGAATCTTGGGAAAAGGCAGTGGGAACTGTAAGACTAATAGGCCATTGGGCATCACCATGATACCTGAACGAGAAACACTTTGGCATGGTAGCTGTTTTTTCTACAGTAACTTCTGACACATCTCTCCAAGCAATAGCATAAAACGGTTTATTTTGTGGAATTAGTGAACTACTGATCGTGGCTATCGTACTTAACACTCCGACCAAAAGATTAGACAACGCAGATTCGGGGGAATTAAGTTTTTGAGCGCTTTGACTATAAAGCCTTCTCAATATTGTCCGCAACCTCTCTATCCGTTGCTCCAACTCTTTTGAAGAAAAAAATATATACCCCTTTTTTAACTCTGCAATGATACGTTGAGCCTCTTCTACACCAACTTCTTTTGAAATATTGGAAGAAAGCCTATCTAAAACTTCGTTAATAATCGGAGGATTTTCCTCTGCTGCAGCTGTCATCGACGCATCAACCTGAATAGGCGTAGTATTTGCAAACGTTAAAAAATTTATTATCCTGTTTTCCCAATGATTTTTGGCCATATCTTTAAGCATCGCAATAGCACCTTTAAGACGATCAGTGATTACAGCTAGCCTCCCAGGAGACGCTGCTCCTATCTCTACCCCTCCTGAAAAATATTTCCTCGGCATCGTTTCACCATTGCTTGCATTGATATCTTCTTTAATGTAATTAAATACACCCTTCTTGTACGCTTTCAGGTATTGCTCATATATTCTTTCTTTAACTGTTGGATCATTTAAGTTAATTCCCTTAACCTTGTCCTTATTCGCATACACTTGATTCAGCAATGCTTCCTTAAGACTTCTTTTATACCAACTTGCTAAAATAATGGAGTTAAAGATTTGTCGCAGATTAGCAAAGTTCTGGCCTTGATTAACTTCTTTTTCGAGTTCGGGGAGGATGATTTGTTTGATGATATTGGAAGCAATAGAATGTGAAGTGTGTTGGCCTTGGTGTTTGGTTAATGCGAGATAATCTTCTTCTAACATCACCTTTAAATGACTGTCTACCACAAATGCTGTTTGATTGTGTTCGAATACTTCTGCCCGGTCGGCCATGATCCATACTTTATTAAACGTATTTACCGGTACCTGGGTCGTTCCGTACATCTCTTGAGCTTTGGAATACACTTTATCCCAAAAGGTTTTACCTAATTTCTTCTCAGGATAGATCAAGGATGCGGTGATTTGTTTGAGTATGTAATCTTGTTCCAAAAGGTCTCGCCCCATATCTGTCTGACCTAAGGCTTCAGGGATTATTCTGTTCTTTTCATACGGGGATAAATTAACCCACACATCTTTATCTGGGATGGCTAAAGAGGCTAGAAAATACTTAATAAGCTTTTCACCTTCTTTTTTAAGAGGCTCTCCACTCATCTTGTCCTGGCCTACATCTACGATGAAATCAAACAAGAAGGGATTGTCTTTGTGTACGGTCAAACCTTTGATGATAACCGGCTCATAGCTGGGGCTTAGATTGACCATAACGCCGGGAGCTGGCAAGATAAGCCCACCCTCTGCCGAGTAAGCAACAGGGCAAATAGCAATATCCCCGGCAAAGGCAGAATAATTTCCTACCTCACCTGTGACTAAAAAACACAGAAGAGTTAATATAGATACCAATCTTCGCATGATGAAGAAAGTTTAGCATATTTATATAAATAATGCCACTTGGAGGGGTTACTCATTTTTAATCAGAATTTAACTAAAATTTAACTAAATGTGGCGAGTAATTCTTTATTGGTGGGGATTTGTTGGAGTTTTTTAACCAGCGTTTGCGCAGCTTCGATAGGACTAAACCCGGCCAAACTGCGCCTTAATCTTTCAATCTGTTGATATTCCTTCGCCTCAAAAAGTAATTCCTGTTTGCGAGTAGCACTTTTAGAAATATCAATGGCTGGAAAAATACGATGATTGGCAATTTCTCTTGATAGAACAACTTCCATATTACCTGTTCCCTTAAATTCCTCAAAAATGACTTCATCCATACGGCTCCCGGTCTCAATCAAAACCGTAGCTAAAATGGAAAGCGACCCGCCATTTTCAATTTTGCGCGCGGCGCCAAAAATACGGCGCGGCACCTCAAGGGCCCGGGCATCAACCCCTCCGGAAATGGTACGTCCGCTGGAACGCGTTTGCGCGTTATGCACACGTGCCAGCCTCGTCAAAGAGTCAATCACGATCATCACATTACCGCCTGCCGCGACCTCAACAAAGGCCTTCTGCATTAATTTATCTGCGATTTCAATATGGTTTTCATAACTTTGATCTGAAGAAGAATAATGAATCTCACCCGGAATCGTTCTCTTGAATTCCGTCACTTCTTCAGGCCTCTCATCAATGAGCAGGCAGTAAAGTTTAATATCCGGTGTCCCTTTGGCAACAGCCTGACAAATGTGTTTTAAAAAAGTAGTTTTGCCTGAGCCAGGCGGCGCCACAATAAGCCCGCGCTGTCCCATGCCGATGGGACATATCAAATCCATGGCACGCATGGTCAATTCCTGACTTCCTGCTTCCAGGCGAATACGGGGAGAAGGATCAATCGGAATACCTGCCAAGAATTTCTTTTCAGATTCATCGATACGCCTCGACGGTGCTGGACGGGCGTGTTGATGCGGCTGACGGTAGGAATTATAGGGACGCATAATTATAACTAATCTTTATAGCGCAAAAGCTGCCCGCGAGGTGGGTCACAGACCCAAATATTATTTTGATCATCGCTGACAACACAATGAGATTTTATATCCGCTTGGGCTTTGCCCAACAAAGACAATTGGCCTTGGGCTGATACACCTAAAACTGAAAGGGTGGCATTCTTGGAACTGGTAAAATACAAGTGTGCAAGCTTAGGGTTATAACTTATCACATCAGGCCCAGGATCAGTTGTTAAATTACTTATTTCTTTATTACCATGGTTTAAATCAAAAACCAAGGCACGGCCCTCAGCACAACTAACAAAAAGAAATCCTTTTTGTTCATCCAAAGCATCCCCACGCGATTTTGTACATTCATTAGGCCACGTACCAATAACAATATGAGATTTTAGATCAATCATCGCGGCATTGGCTCCTAGATTCGTATAGGCATGCCCTCGGAGATGATCGATCATCAAAGATTCTGGACCTTTGGGAACAGGAATAAGCACCGTCGCTTTCAGCATTGGATGTTCTCCACCTGTAAACCTAAAAACCTCGATCTGTTTATTATGCGGCTCAGTGACCCAAACTTCATGATTGACACCGATATAGCGGACATAATCAGCATCTCCTGCTAAATCCGCGTTAGCCACTATTGATCCTGTTTTAAGATCCACCGCATCAAGTTCCTTGTTTCCATGATCCGCAACAAATATAAAAGCTTCCCCCTCATCCGCTGAGGAAATGCCAACCTCATGCCCCTTTTGCATTTCAGCGCTCGAACTAAATCCACCGATACTCGACATTGCAAAATTCACCGGATCGATCAAATATAATTTTCCTGTGTGCCCCGCAGGGACTAACACTTTATGCAACTCTGAAGAATATACCAAATCATCAAAACCAATGCCCCCTTCACCACCAGGAATGGCAACAACCGTGGATTGTAAAGATGAGTCAGAAGATTGAGCGAAAACTGGATTAGCTATTGCTGTGAATATAAAAATTAAAAAGAATAACATATTTATTCCCCCTCCCGAACCCTCCCCACCAGGGGGAGGGAATATAATCCTCTAAAGTAGGTTAAACCTATACCCGATACCAGGTTCATTGATGATACGCTTAGGGCTTGACGGATTGTCTTCGATTTTCTGACGCAGGTGATTTAAATAGACCCGTACAGAATTAGCTTTCTCTTCGTTTTCCGTTCCCCAAACTTCCCTTAAAATTTGCCGCATCGTTAAAACCCGCCCAGCATTTTTAATCAACGATGTTAATAATCCGTATTCAATGGCAGTCAACTTAAGCGCTTTACTATGCAACAACACGGTACGGGTATTAAACTCAACATGTAATCCCGCATTATCAAAAACCTCATTTATAAGCCCTGGCGTCGTCTTTCGCCGTAACACGGCTGCGAGCCGTGCGGTCAACTCAGAAGCAGAAAATGGCTTGGTGATATAGTCGTCTGCGCCGCTTTCCAAACATTTGACCTTTATTTCTTCTTGCCCTCGGACAGAAACCATAATGACAGCCACGTCGCTAAATTCCCTAATGCGCACAAGCACATCAAAGCCTTCCATATCCGGCAAGCCCATGTCAAGCAGCACCGCTTGGGGTTTTTTGTAGACGAGCTCGGCTAATCCTTTTTCACCGCTAGCAGCACTAACGACTTCATAGCCGGCATGAGTCAAGATCACTCCCAACATCTTCTGGATCTGCGGCTCATCATCAATGACAAGAACAATTCCCTTGGACATATTAGAATCTATTCTTTTTCTGCCATTGGTAAGGTTATCGTTACCATGAATCCTTTAGGAGACAAATTTTCTGCTTCCACATCACCTTCATTCAATTGCACAAAGCGACGGGCGATGGAAAGACCTAAACCCAAACCGCCTTTTTTAGTTTTTGCTCCTCGATAAAATTTATCAAAGATCTTGGCCAACGTTTCTTTCGGGATACCTTCTCCCTGATCGATCACACTGATCCTGATTTTTTGATCCATGATACGGACATTAATATCGATCTCTTCGCCTTCAGGGCCATGCACTAAAGCGTTATGGATAATATTCTTCAACGATTGTGTGATCATATAAAAATCCGCGTTCACGTACAACGGGCCTTGAGGACAATCCAGGTGAATGCGTTTTTCATCTCCCTGAGGAGCAACCTGCTTGAGTGCTTGGTTAATGATATCCTTGACTTCGCACCAGGCAAAATTAGGGCTCAAATTTCCTGTATCTAATTTTGTCAAATCCAGCACCGCGTCAACCCCGCTGGTCAAACGCAAACAAGCTAAACGGCATTCTTCCAAAAGCTCCATGGCATCTTTAGGCCATTGATGAAATAAAACCAAGGCATCCAGATAACCAGAAATAATCGTCAACGGCGTCTTTAATTCATGCGATAAATTATCGAGCAAGGCACTCTGTAAATTTTGCGTGTCTTCCTTCATTTTGGCTTCACGCGACATTTTTAACAATTGGTCTTTTTCTAACATCACTGTCATGAGCGCTGTGAATGATTCTAATAATGTCCGTTGAGCCAGATCCAAAGGTTTTTCATCTGAAAGATTAATGACCAACACAGCCCTGACCTGTCCCGACGACATTAATGGCAAATACATTAAAGGCTGCTGCGACAAGGTATCAGAAAAACGTCCTGCGGCTTTCTTGTTAGCAACCACCCATTGGACCAAACCTTTTTGATTATCATTCATTTCTATAGAGTCCCCCAGAGGATTCTCAAAAAGGGGATGTTCATTTTCATCAACCATCAAAACACTGCTGTTGCCCGGCACCAGCAAATTGATTTGTTGGGTGGCTACCCGCATCGCTTGTGAAATATCCGTACTGAGAGCCAAGGCACGGGTTAATTCGTACAAGGATTCCGAACGCAACCGTTGTTTCTGTTCAACTTCTTTTTGACGACGTAATTTAGAAGTGACAAACCCCATCATCAGGGCAGTTATAAAAAACATCCCTAATAAGCCCATATCGTAACTACTTTTAAAACCAAAAGTATATTGCGGGGGTATAAATAAGAAATCCCATGCCAAAGCACTTAATGCTGCCAGCATAAAGGCAGCACCTCTTCCTAAAAAAACCCCGCTTAAAACAACAGTCAGCAAATACATCAGCCCTGTATGGTGGTATCCAGCCCATTGATACAGAAATAAGTTCACGATAGTAGCTATGGCGAACATCAAAATACTTAATCCATATTCATGGGGCCTGAGTTTTGATAAAGATTCTTTCGGCTTATCCGGAAAACTCTTATCTGCCGACGATATACGCACCATGTGCACATCTATCTGCCCGCTTAAAGATACTAATCGATCCGCCAATGTCGGAATTCCCAGGAATCGCTGCCAATTTTTCTCAACAGATTTTCCAACAATGATTTGAGTGACATTTTCTTTATGCGCCACCGCAATAATCACCTGAGCTAAATCATCCCCCACCTGATGAATGATCTCTGCCCCCAGCTGACGGGCAAGGCTCAGATTCTTCATCAAACGTTCTTTATGTTCCTCGGAAAGTGATGCAGATCCTTCCACGTGCAGGGCGATCCATGAAGCATCCAGCATGCCTGCCCAGCGACGGGTCATACGGATCAACGACTCTGAAAATGGCGTTATCCCGACTGCAACTAAAATACGTTCACCGCTTCGGGTTGGACCTGAAAGACCTTTAGCTAACATAAGAGACCGCAAATTCCTGTTCACATGGGCGGTGGTCAAACGCAGGGCCATCTCTCTTAAAGCTGTTAAATTTTCCGTTTTAAAAAAATTAGTAGTCGCGGCTTGGGCCTGGGCTGGGACGTACACCTTGCCTTCTGCGAGGCGTTGATGCAAGGCTTGGGGAGATAAATCAACCAAGGTTATTTCAGAGGCTTCATCAAGAATGGTATCAGGAACTGTTTCTCCGACGACCACACGGGTCACCGCTAAAATATCTTCCCGGCGGCTGTCCACATGCTGTACATTAAGGGTGGTGAAAACATCAATATCTGCAGAAAGTAATTCTAAAACATCCTGGTAACGTTTAGGATGCCGGCTGCCGGGGGCATTGGTATGGGCGAGTTCATCAACTAAAACTAACTGGGGACGGCGTTTGAGGATTTCATCAATATCCATTTCCTCAAGGGCTATGCCGCGATAATCAACTTTTTTAAGAGGAACCAACTCCAAGCCTTCCAACAGGGCTTGGGTTTCAGTACGGCCATGGGTGCAGACGACACCTACCAACACCCTAAAGCCTTCGTTCTGACGCTGGCGTGCCTCCTGGAGCATGGCATAGGTCTTACCAACACCAGGTGCCATACCAAAAAAAATCTTCAGCTTGCCGCGGTGATTGTCTTCGGCCTTTACTCTTGCGAGAATTGCATCCGGATCGGGTCTTTCCATGCCTTCTATCTTACTTCATTTGAAGACATCTGCCATTATTTTTTATATTGATCTAAGGCGAGGTTAACTTGCAAAACATTCACTACTGGTTCTCCAAGAAATCCTAAAAATCGACCTTGGGTGTTTTGATTGACAATTTGTTTGACCACATCCGTTGTTAATCCACGCACACGTGCAACACGGACTAGTTGATACTGTGCGGCTGCTAAGCTGATATGCGGGTCTAGACCACTGCCTGAGGAAGTTACTAAATCTACAGGGATTGGATCATTGTTACCTGGATCAGCAGCTTTTAAAGCAGCAACTCTCCCTTTCACCTCATCTAATAAAGCAGGATTTGAAGGGCCTAAATTTGAACCTGAAGAAGCTGAAGCATTGTAAGCAGGACTCGTCGCTGAAATTCTGCTCCAGAAGTATTTCGGATCATCGAAGTTTTGGCCGATCAATGATGAACCTAAAATCTTGCCATCTCCGGAAACGATCAAGCTGCCTTCAGCCTGCTTATGGAATAATGTCTGAGCAACGCCGGTCACAAAAAGCGGGTAAAGAACTCCGGTGAGTGCCGATAATAAAACAAACGAAACGATGGCGGGTCTGATTTGTGCGAGTAACATTGTTATCTCCTTTTATACTAAATGTAAAGCTACTAAGATCATGTCGATCAATTTGATTCCGATAAACGGAGTAATGATACCTCCAACGCCATAAATCAATAAATTATCACGCAAAAGACGTGTAGCCGCCATTGGTCTATACGGAACACCAAACAAGGATAAAGGAATAAGAAAGATAATGATCAACGCATTAAAAATAACCGCAGAAAGAATTGCACTTTGCGGTGTGGCTAAATGCATAATATTTAATGCCCCTAGCGCTGGATACGTCCCTACAAATGCCGCCGGAATAATCGCAAAATACTTGGAAACGTCATTAGCAATACTGAAGGTCGTCAAAGAACCTCTTGTGATCAAAAGCTGCTTGCCGATCTTGACCACCTCAATTAATTTGGTGGGATTAGAATCCAAATCCACCATGTTCCCTGCTTCCTTGGCTGCTTGTGTTCCTGTATTCATGGCAACAGCCACATCTGCTTGAGCCAAGGCAGGAGCATCATTTGTCCCGTCGCCGGTCATAGCCACCAGCCGGCCGCCGGTTTGCATATCACGGATCAATTTTAATTTTGTTTCAGGTGTGGCCTGTGCTAGAAAATCATCCATCCCTGCTTCCGCAGCAATGGCCGCGGCTGTTAAAGGATTATCCCCTGTGATCATAATCGTTTTAATTCCCATACGACGTAATTCTGCAAAACGCTCCTTGATGCCGCCTTTAACAATATCTTTTAATTGAATGACCCCTAGAACATTCTTATCTTCTGCCACCACCAAAGGTGTGCCGCCGCTCTTGGAAATTGTCTCAATCGATGACTTAAGATCGTCGGGAAAAAGACCGCCGGCTTTTCTAACATAACCTTCGATAGCATCAACCGAGCCTTTTCTAATTTGACGGTTTCCTGCCAAATCTACCCCGCTCATTCTGGTTTGCGCAGTAAACGGGATAAACTTTGCTTCCAATTCCTTGGTCTGCCTCTCTCTAATGCCATATTTTTCTTTGGCTAAGACAACGATGCTGCGGCCTTCAGGTGTTTCATCAGAAAGGGAAGATAATTGAGCAGCGTCAGCCAGGGTCTCAACACTGACTCCTTTTGTCGGAATAAAAGCCACTGCCTGCCTGTTCCCCAAGGTGATCGTACCTGTTTTATCAAGTAACAATACATCAACATCCCCTGCAGCTTCAACAGCGCGTCCCGAGGTGGCAATGACATTAGCCTGGATCATACGGTCCATGCCGGCAATTCCAATAGCCGGCAATAAACCGCCGATCGTCGTTGGAATAAGGCAAACCAGCAAGGCAACTAGAGCTGTAACAGTAATGACAGTTCCTTTTCCCGCGGCCGCAACGCTAAAAATAGAAAACGGTAAAAGGGTCACCACGACTAAAAGAAAAATGATCGTAAAAACTACCAGTAAAATGCTAAGTGCTATTTCATTAGGCGTTTTTTGACGACGAGCACCTTCAACCATGGCGATCATATGGTCCAGGAATGTTTCTCCTGGGTTAGCTGAAATGCGAACAACAAGCCAATCAGAAAGGACGCGCGTTCCGCCGGTGACAGCAGAACGGTCCCCGCCGCTTTCACGGATAACCGGAGCACTTTCCCCTGTAATAGCACTTTCATCGACAGAGGCAACTCCTTCAACGACCTCGCCATCCATAGGGATATAATCACCGTGTTCAACAAAAACAACGTCACCCTTGCGCAAGGTTGTCGCTGAAACAGTTTCATAATTGGAACCATAAACAGGCTTTGACATTTTTTTAGCTGGCGTATCCTTACGAGCTTTACGCAAACTCTCCGCCTGAGCTTTACCGCGTCCTTCAGCCATGCTTTCCGCAAAATTAGCGAACACGATCGTAAACCACAGCCATAATGAAATGGCCAGGATAAAACCAGCACCTGTCTCACCATGGCCTACGAGAGCTTGAAAATACAAGCCTGTCGTCAATACGCTGCCGACCAAAACTACAAACATCACAGGATTTTTGATCTGATGCCTGGGATCTAGTTTTTGAAATGAGCCAATAATGGCTGGCCCTAATATCGAAGGCTCAAATAGCGATGTTACTTTATTATGTGTCTTTTTCATATATTCCTCATCATTAAATGTTCAACAATGGGCCCTAAAGCCAACGCTGGAAAGAATACCAAGGCTCCTATGACTAAAACCACCATAACCAAAAAGAAAACAAACAACGGCGTATGTGTCGGTAAGGTTCCTTGGGTTGTAGGTATAATTTTCTTAGCTGATAAAGACCCTGCAATAGCCAGCATGGGGATTGCCAGCCAATAGCGGCCAAAAAACATCGAAATCGCTGTAGCTACATTATAAAAAACCGTGTTCGCACTGATACCACCAAAGGCACTCCCGTTATTGCCTGCTGCGGATGAAAACGCATAAAGAATTTCACTGAAACCATGCGGGCCAGGATTAGAAATCCCTGCTTTTCCTGCAACAGTAAGTACGGCAATAGCTGTCGGTAACAAAATAAACATATGCGGAATGACAGCAACCAGGGAAGCCATTTTCATTTCAAAGACCTCAATTTTCTTGCCTAAATATTCCGGTGTACGGCCGATCATAAGGCCGGCTATAAAAACTGCCACAATGATAAATCCAATCATGCCGTACAGCCCGCAGCCGACACCGCCAAAATCAACTTCTCCTATTTGTATAAGCCACATGGGTATCATGCCGGACAAAGGCATAAAAGAGTCATGCATGCAATTGACCGATCCATTGGCAATAGCTGTTGTCGTAACAGCCCAAATGGCTGAATTAGCAATACCAAAACGAGCCTCTTTACCTTCCATATTCCCACCAGGTTGGAAAGCAGTAGCACCTTGGTCCACCCCTATTTTAGTCAACAAAGGATTACCTTGTTGTTCGATCTGAATACCAAACCAAAGACAGGGGAGAAAAATAATCAACATGGCTGCTAAAATTGCCCAGCCTTGGCGACGGTCTTTGACCATATAACCAAAGGTATAGCACAATCCAATGGGGATTAGAAAAATGGCCAGCATTTCTAAGAAATTAGATAACGGTGTTGGATTTTCAAACGGATGAGCAGAGTTGACATTATAAAATCCGCCACCGTTGCTGCCTAATTGCTTAATAGATATTTGGGAAGCCACAGGTCCTAAAGCAATGTCCTGTTCAGTAACCGGCTTTCCATTACTGTCCTTCTCCGTTTGTAGATATGTTGCCGCGGCACTTTTACTAAAAGTCTGAGGTATTCCTTGAGAAACAAAAAGAACGGCAAAAATAATTGATAAAGGCAGCAAGATATAAAGAACTGTCCTGACCATATCCACCCAAAAGTTACCGATGGTGTTCATCTGCTTTTGAACAAATCCCCTGGTTAATGCGATCAAGATAGCCATCCCTGTTGCCGCGGAAACAAAGTTCTGAACGACCAAAGCCACCATTTGAGTCAAATAAGACATGGTGCTTTCCCCGCCATAGCCTTGCCAATTGGTATTGGAGGCGAAACTTATCGCTGTATTAAACGACGAGTCCGGAGATACTGCGGGCATGGCCATGGGATTTAAAGGTAGGCTGGCTTGAAAGCGCTGGAAACCATAAACGACCAAAGCTCCTAAAATATTAAATAAGATCATGGCAAAGGCATAGGTTTTCCAGGACATACCTTCTTCTGGTTTTACACCGCAAAGGCGATAAAACAATCTTTCTACTGGAGCAAACCACACATTTAAACCCGCGGGGCTTCCCTCATATATACGGGCCATGTAGGCACCAAACGGTTTCACCGTTAAGAGTACTACTACAATAAAAAAAGCAGCTTGAATAAAGTCATTGAGGCTCATTAGAATATCTCCGGTTTAAGCAAAGCTATTAAAAGATAAACAAACAAGACAAATGCAGTAATCCCACCGATCCAATAAATGGCCAACATAAATACTCCTTCCTATACTTTTGAACACAAAACAATAAAAGCCCAAGAAATAAGCCCAAATAAAATTGTGAGACCGATATACATAAGATCCAACATAAATATCTCCCCTTTCAGTTACACACTAAAAAATAGTTTACCACCTACCCTGATTTTACCTAATTAAAAGAAGGCTTTAGGGTATTAAAAAAGTATTAAAATAGCTTAAAGGATGGGCTGTAGGGTATTAAAGGATAAAATTACATTAAGGACTTGCTTGCAACTGGGAAAGTAAAGGTGTTTGGCTTGCGGGTATGATGGAAAGGATATCAGGCTCCAAACCTGCAATATTACTTAGCTGGGCTAAATCTTGTTTAGCCAATGGTAGTACTACACCTCTGCCATCACGCTTGATCTGCATGTTCAAATTAGCAGCATTTAAATCGATACCACCGAGGGGTGTTTTATCAGGAGCAATTTCCCTGGCTGCCACTGGTTGAATTTTGTGCCCAAAAGAAGGGGTATTATTTCTCCAGGCATTAGGTACTCCAAAAGCTTGCATTGCTAAGACCAGGGATGCAATGGACATTGTAAATCTTCCATCAATTGTTATTGTAAGTGCCTCGTCGGAGAGAAGAACATCCAATCTATTGATCAAATCTACAGGATCTTCACGTTCAGCTGCAACAGGGGCACCCAAGACTTCACTTACCCTTTCTATCGTTGTTTCGAGATCTTCAGTTAACTTACGCTGTACCTCGAAACTTACTGAATCACGCGAACGAAAAATCTTAATATCTGTTAAGACTCTTGTTTCGGCCCCTCCTAGGGTTTCGTGAGCTTTGTTTACCCTAATAAAAATATCGCTATTAGGAATTCTTTTTTCATAAGATTTACGTACCCACATTAAATCTTCCTCTGGCTCTGGATTATTATCTGCAAGTCTAACTAATGCTTTAACACCCGAAGCCGTACCCAAAACCTTAGCACCTAAAAACATATTTGCTGTACCATTACTATAAAGCTTAAAAGATTCTACCTGCCCTTTGACAGCAATTGTCAATGTATCCTGGTCATGACCTATATACCGCCCATTAATTTCTCCAATTTCATCATCTTTACCTATTCTTAAAAAAGTTACTTGAATATCTTTATCGATAAGATTTTCAGATTTATCAATTATTTGATCAGCTTTCAATGTTTGACGAACAGTATTCACTGCATTTTGAAATACTACAGCAGGTTCTTCACCACCAGCAAATTTCAAATTCTTCTCATATTCATACTTTATCCATGATGCTACTGATACGGGATGTATATAAGATCCGGTAGTTATTTGATATTGAATAAGACTTTCTCCCCACTTAGAAGTGATTTTTGTTGAACCCCCACTAAAATCTTCAGGATCATAAAATTTACTTACTGATACAGGAACTCCACCTATCTTTCTTCCACCTTGCATCACCCTTCCTTCTATTTTTCGAAGTCCTACGTCTGGATTAACACGGCCAACAACTGCAAATAAAGGCTCCTCATCAGCTGATTGAACCTCTACAGTCGGTTGAACCGGCTTTCTAAATCGCGCCGCCAAAGCTTCCTTAATAAGCATATCACCAATATTCGGTCTTAGTCGGGTAGGATTCAATGCTCTATTGATAACAATCTCTTCAAAAAACTCACTTACTATTTGAGGATCTTGCATCATGTAGATTAAATTTACTTCTTTTCCTCCATTCAGGGACATTGTATAAGGCCCAATGAGTTCACGTTTTTTATGATCAGTGCCAAAAATTTTGTCATCAACTCCTATTCCAGAAAGTTCACGCAATAATTCCACAACGATTTCTTTGATTTTTAGTCTTTTCTCGCTGTTATTAATTAAATCCTTCAAATGAACATTCCCAGGAGTACTAAGGAATTGATTCACTTGTCCTTCTGCTTCTGCTTCGTTTATCATCGCCACATCTGGAGTTGTTTCTCCCATAGCCACTAGAGCGACATCTTCATATGTAATACCATCTTCCAACATGCCGCTATCTCTAGGGGGAAGATTTCTTATTTCTTTCATCGCAGGATGGCCAAGAACTCTTGCAGATATATCTGGATCATATCCGTCCACTAATCCACCAGAAAAATATTTCCTAGGGATTGCTTCATTAGTGTATTTATCTATATCTTCCTTAATATAGTTAAACACACCTTTTTTATACGCCCTCAGATAACGCTGATAAATGGCTTCATTATTTTGGGGATTTTGATCAATACCTTTAATCTTAGTCTTATCTGCGTAAATTTGGCCCAAGATAGATTGCTTTAGCGTCCGCTTAAACCATGCTGCCAAAAGCATGCCGCTATAGACTTGACGTAAAAGAGCAAAATTCTTGGCCGTGTTGACTTCGCGTTCAAGGGCGGGTAGGACGATTTCTCGGACGACTTGGGAACCGAGGGTGTTGATGTTGTTCTGGATTCCCGCTTTCGCGGGAATGACAGATGTTATACCTGAATGTTTTTGTAAAGACAGGTAATCTTCTTCTAACATCACTTTTAAATGGTTTTTTAACACATAAGCTGTATTGCCTTTTTCATAGATGAGAGCGTCATCCGGGATGATCCAGACTTTGTTGAAGGTATTGACCGGGATATTGGTTGTCCCGTACTGCTGCTGAGCTTTCGCATATACTTTATTCCAGAACTTCTTGCCTAAATCTTCTTCCGGATATATTAGGGAAGCAGTGATTTGTTTGAGGATATAATCCTGTGACAGCAAATCACGGCCCATCAGGGTTTTACCAAAATCATCCTTGATAATGCGGTCCTTTTCATAAGGAGATAAATTAACCCACTGGTCTTCATCCGGGATTGCTAAAGAGGCCAAAAAATATTTGATGAGTTTTTTATATTCTACTTTTTTCTCTTCATTATTTAAAAACTTATCTCCTCTGTGAATGATAAAATCAAACATTAATGGATTTTCAGGATGGATAGTAATTCCTTTTAATTCTGCTGGAGTAAAATCAGGACTTAAATTTAAGCGCACACCGGGCTTTGGCATCCATGGCATCTGGCTTTCAAAAGCCAATTGGGCGTAAACCGGAGCTTGAAAGGATGAGCCTATAAAGGACACGAGTACAGTTAACGCTATAATATCGCGTAATTGTTTGCGCATAGATTTATTTGTATCTAGAAAATATGGGGGCATATTCCCATTCCACTAAAAAATTCATTTCCTAGATAAAGAGTGCCATATAATTTATTGCTTGTCAAGGAAGGCAGGGGTTAAATTATGTAAGACTATTATTTCCAATATGTTATGAAATAAATAATTTAATATTTATTCATACCCATACTTTTTGATAAACCATACCTTCATGGCCTGAACAGACCATAAATAGAATCCTACAATAGCGATGAGGAATAAAAAGAACGAGGCAGGCGGCATAACGAATTTAAAATAAGCCCCAAGCGGTGTATACGGAAGGACCAGGGCTACCGATATAATGTATATGGATGTGAATATTAAAAATGGACTTGGCCAACTTTCGACAAATGGTATTTTACCAGTACGGATAATATGAATAACCAGAAGCTGCGTACACATGGATTCTAAAAACCAACACGTGGCAAACAAGGCAGGCCCGGCATGAAAGATAAAAAGCAGCACACCAAAGGTTAAATAATCAAAAACAGAGCTAAGCGGTCCAAAATACATCATGAATTTTTTAATATAGTCAACATTCCATGACCTTGATTTTAAAAGATACTCTTCATCCACTTCATCAGAAGGGATCGCAACCTGGGAGATGTCATAGAGAAAATTATTCAAAATAATTTGTATCGGATACATAGGCAGAAACGGCAAAAGAAAACTCGCCCCTGTCATACTGAACATATTACCAAAATTCGAACTCGCCCCCATTTTAATATATTTGAATATATTACCAAACACCCTTCTTCCTTCCAAAACACCATCACGTAACACCATTAAATTCTTCTGCAAAAGAATAATATCTGCGGATTCTTTGGCGATATCCACCGCATTATTAACGGAAATCCCTACGTCCGCTGCTTTCAAGGCTGGTGCGTCATTAATACCATCCCCCAAAAAGCCCACCGTATGACCATTGCGGTGCAGGGCATGGATGACACGCTCTTTTTGTAAAGGCGAAAGCCTGGCAAAAACCGTGGTTGTCTTCACTAAATCTTTAAGTTGGTCGTCACTAATTTTTTCTAACTGAACCCCGGTCAAAAGCCCTTTAATATCAAGCCCCACATCGCTGCAAATTTTCTTGGCAACTAGATCATTGTCCCCGGTAAGCACCTTAAGTTCGATACCGAGTTTCCTTAATACTTCGATCGTTTTTTTAGCTGTTGGCTTTGGAGGATCAAGAAAGGCTATATAACCTTTTAAAACAAGGTCTTGTTCATCGTCCTTGGAATAAACTTCCTTATTAACACCCATGTCTTTATAAGCAACAGCCAAAACCCTGAAACCATCCGCACTTAAAGTATCATATTCTTCCTTTAAATCCGTCAATACAATTTGATCTAAATCTTCCAACTCCCCATCCAATTCATACTTTTTACACCGCTTTAGAATTTCTTCAGGAGCACCCTTAGCGATAATCTTATGCTTCCCCTCCATGTCCACTACCACTGACATGATCCTTCGGGAGAAATCAAAAGGCATTTCATCAACTTTTTTATATTGCTTAACGACTAATTTTTCATATTTTAAAACCGCTTTATCTAAAATATTCTTAAGGCCTGTTTGATAATAACTATTCAGATACGCCAATTTTAAAACACCTTGATCTTCTTTTCTGACCACATCACAATATTTCTCCAAAACGATCCTGTCTAAAGTCAGGGTCCCTGTTTTATCCGTGCAAAGCACATCCATCGCGCCAAAATTCTGGATGGAATTTAAACGTTTGACGATGACGTCTTTTTTAGACATCGCAATCGCCCCTTTGGACAAATTGATCGTCACCAGCATGGGAAGCATTTCAGGGGTCAAGCCGATGGCCACGGCTAACGAGAACAAAAGTGCTTCCATCAAATTACCCTTAGTAAAATAATTGATAGCACAAATAACAATGACCAAGATCACCATGGCACGGATCATAAGCCAAACAAATTTATTAATACCACGATCAAAACTCGTCGGCTGGTTGATGGATGAAAGCCGTTTTGAAATTTCACCAAATTCGGTGGCCAAACCTGTTTTAATAACTACTGCTAAAGCGGTACCGCTCACCACACTTGACCCCATAAACGCAATGCTATTGGTCAGGGGTGTTTTTTCCACCGGCATGGATTCACCAGTCAACGCTGACTGATTAATAAACAAATCTTTGGCTTGAATGATCCTGATATCTGCAGGAATCATATCTCCGGCAAATAAATCTACGATATCGCCAGGTACGACCTCTCTAATAGAAATTTCTTTAGGCTTGCCGTTACGGTATACTGTCGCGGTGGTGTGCACCATTTCGCTTAATTTATCTGCTTCCTGACCCGCGCGATATTCCTGAAAAAAACCAAGAGCAACGCTCATGAAAGCCATGACACCAATAATAGAACCGCTGACCGCGTCCCCAGTAAGAAAACTGACAGCTGCTATAACAAGAAGTAAAACAACCAGTGGATGAAAAAACTTGAGGATAAACTGAAGGACCAAGGTTCTTTTCTGCTTTCTGGCAGCTTCATTGAACCCATATTCATCGAGGCGTTTTTGAGCTTCAGCTTCAGAAAGTCCGCTAGAGTTGGTCTGAAATTTCTCAAAAAGGATCTCTTTGGAACACGTTTTATAATCAAAATCAAATACTTGAGGCTTTTGTTTATTGTTCATATCGTGTCACCGCCACTGTCAGCCCAAAGAGTAACCACATAAACACCCCAAGTTGGACCGTATAAAAAGTATTATCAAAAAAACTTTGCACCATAAATCCAAATAAACCAGCCAAACTTCCCTGCAGCAAAGCCAACATCCATGAATCCTTTATCTGTTTACAATAATTAAAACCATGCACTACTACAACAAATACCATCCATAAAAAACAACTTAAGCCCAGCAATCCGATCTCCGCTGTCATCTGAAGATAGCAATTATGGGCATACCACCATGTTCTTTGATTAGGGTTTCGTTTAAGGATTCTCCCATAGGTGTTGAGCCCTGTCCCATAGATAGGGGATGATTGAATGATCGAAACCGCTTTCGTCCAAAAGAGAACGCGCCCTGATCCACCATCCTCTAAAATAGAATTAACACTCTGATTCTGGGCATTCCCGCCATTATTATCATTGATCAAATAAAGATGACGTACATTATTTAAAGAAGGTAAAAAGATAAAAATAAAAACTAATAATAACGCTCCAGCAAATAACAATTTACGTCGATCCAACAATACCATCATCAACAATATAATTAAATACCCGATAAAAGCACTCCTGGAATAGGTCCAGCACAAACAAGCTAATAATAAAACTACAAAAAAAGCTAATCCTGCTTGCCACATCCAAGATCTATGACGAGTAATCGCTGTAAATAACAAATGAGTAACCAGCCCGGTAACAGGCAATAGATACGCCCCTAAGCCATTGGCCGAGAAAAAAAATGCATTTACTCTTCCACCAGCAATAAGATGCCCTTTTAAAAGATCCCTGCCTGCATAATGCTGAAACACCCCGTCTAAAACCGTTATAAAAGCAGCTGCTAAAAAGAAATTCAAAAATAACCGAATCCGCTTATCGTTTCTAAAAGCTTCTATAAAACTAAAATATAAAAATACGGATTTTAGAAACTTACCAAAAAAAGCTAAAAAACTAAGCATCGGGTATTGACTAAACAGAACAGAAATAAAAACAGCTAAACTTAAAAATTGCAGGGGGAGATTAAGAACATTTTCAGGCGGGGCCAGCCCTCGACAGATGGAAGTAGGCCAATGGACAACAATACGGTTTATTTTTTTAAAAAAATAGAAAAAAACAGCAAGCGCTGCAAAGGAATCAAGGAATGCAATGGAAACAGGCAAAACAAGAATCAAAGCGCAAAGAGAAACAACAATACCCCCATCACAAAAAGACTCGATGGTATCTTGAGAAAGTGTTGATTTATTGGGAGTAGCCATATTGCTTATAATCAATGCCTAATGCATCCATATCCATTTTCATAGGCCCATGAAACCCAAAGGGTGTTTCCATAAAAAAAGCATCGACCACATCTTTTTGTGAAACCGACTGACGATTCTCACTACGAGCGTTCTTTTCTGCTTTTTGTGACACCTTTGTTGCCGCGATAGGGCGCAAAAAAACCGGGATCTTGGCTAAAATCGCCTCAAAATTATCTTTGGCTTGTTTTTCCCAACCCATCGGCTCGTTCATTTTATTCTAATATCATCTGCACTGACATGATCTTCGTAATAGGATTTTCCCCAGCCAACTATCCTGTTATTGATCAAACAAACCGGAACTTTTTCCTGATCCGCAGAAATGTTCATATCAGAAGATCCATGGCTTCTATGATACATATAAAATTCTACCCTGGTCAGGTCAGTTTTCTTATATATTTCTATTGAATCCGGCGTTCCTAATAAATCAATCATCTGTAATTTTGTCATGCCATATTGCGGCTCAGCAAAAGGTTTCACTATTACCTTAGCGTGCGCACAACCGATCATGCTTAGACACAAACCGATGATCAAAAGTTTCTTCATATTATCTATCCTTTTAACCCTTCTCTAAAAGCCTCGTCAAAAAGATCGATTGCCAGGTCTATTTCTTTGTGCGTTATATACAAAGATGGCGCCAGGGTAAAAACATTCTTAAAATACCCGCCGATACTCAAAAGCAAACCCTGTTCACGGCCCCCTGCCATTAATTTCCCTTTTAAACCGATATTCATGACCCTGTCTGTTAATTCACGATCCGGGGTACGCCCGTCTTTCTGACAAATTTCAATGCGCAGGGCCAACCCTAACCCATCCACATCCCCGATCTGCGGGTATTTTTTCTTTAACTCTTTTAGCCGATCGAGTAAATACTTGCCCTTTTCAGGGACGCTGGACGAAAAATCAGACTTTTCGATAAGATTCATGACACCCAACGCCGCGGCAGTACCTATAGAATTAGAAGAATAGGTGGAATGCGTTGAGCCAGGTGGAAAAACTTCCGGAGAGATTAAATGTTCCTTAGCCCAGATGCCTGAAAGCGGATTAAGACCATTGGTACAAGCCTTACCAAAAACAATAATATCCGGGACCACATCAAAATGCTCAATCGCCCACATTTTACCTGTGCGGTAAAAACCCATGTGCACTTCATCTGACACAAATAAAACACCAAAACGGTCGAGTAATTTTTTTAGTTCCTTAAAATATCCCTTCGGAGGAACAATATAACCTCCGGTCGCCTGCACCGGCTCGACAAAAAATGCCCCATATTCACAATTCTTGGTTTTAGGATTAACCAACGAATAATATTCTGATTCAAATAGTTTCTCAAAATCCTTAAAACAAGACATATCGCAGCAATCAGCACCACGGTTAGAAGGGCAACGGAATTGGTAAGGATAGGGAACAAAATGGGCCCTGTCGGCAAAATGCCCGTAATGCTCGCGGTAACGGTAGCTGGAAGTGATTGCAGTTGCTCCCAGCGTACGTCCATGATAACCACCCATAAAGGCAAACGCTGAATTCTTTTTGGTATAATTACGGACGATCTTAATCGCATCCTCGATGGCAGCTGCACCACCGATGTTAAAATGCACCCTGCCTTTTTCGCCAAATGTTTTTTCAATATTCTTAGCTATTTTTTCGGCAAGCAGGATTTTTTCTTCATGCAAATATTGACAGGATAATTGTGGAAGCGCGTCAATCTGGTCTTTAACAACATTATTTATATACTCATTCTTATAACCAAAATTGGCAACCGAATGCCACATTTGTAGATCAAGGTATCGGATCCCATGGCTGTCATAAACATAAACGCCCTCAGAACGGCTAAAAAGTTTCAACTCTTTGGTGTAATGAACGGTGTCGCCCCAAGAACAATATTTAGCTTCTTTGGCTAAAAGTATCTCTTCTTTAGAGAGATCTACATCTTCACCAGAACGTGACAACTGATCCATGAACGCACCTTCCTTAAAATTAAAAAATAGGCCTTAAAAACAGCTTTAACATAAGAATTTGGCATTATAGCATAAATAAATAAACTGTCATTGAATTAAACTACTTGGCCTTACTTAGAACGTGAAAGTGATTTGCGCATCTGCAGTAACTCTTTTTGACGTTGCGGGTCTAATTTAGGGTAAGACATTTTTAAACTTTTAAGGGTATCTACGATGATCTGGGAGATGACCAGGTGCGCGTTTTCTTTATCATCAGCAGGGACAACATACCAGGGTGATTTAGATGTGCTGGTGGCACTTAAGCAAGCCTCATAGGCTTTCATATAATCTTTCCAAAACTTCCTCTCCTGAATGTCGGCAAGGCTGATTTTCCAGTTTTTTGAAGGATCATCCATGCGTTTAAGAAATCGCTGACGCTGCTCTTCTTTGGAAAGGTGCAGATAAAATTTAATGACCCTGGTCCCATTATAACTAAGATGTTTTTCTAAATCCCTGATAGAGCGATAGCGCTCTTCCCAAATAGTCTTCGGACTTAAAAGATCCTCTGGTATCTGCTCTCCCTGAAGAATTTCAGGATGCACCCGGGCAATCAAGACTTCTTCGTAATAGGAACGATTGAATATACCTATCTGTCCACGTTGAGGTAGATCACGGGTTGTACGCCATAAAAAATCATGATCTAATTCTTCAGGGCTTGGATGTTTAAAACTAAAAACCTGACAGCCTTGAGGATTAACACCAGACATCACATGCTTGATAGCACCATCTTTACCAGCAGCATCCATGGCCTGAAAAATCAACAATAGCGCATAACGGTTATCCGCGTAAAGGATATTTTGCAAACTGCTTAATTCCTCAATATGCCGCTCTAAAATTTCTTTGTATTGATCATTAGACTTGTAAAATGATTTGATAGTTGTTGGACGTTTTTTAAGTTCAACATTACGTCCTTCCATCACCTGAAAGTCTTTAACATTGATCTTCATTTTTTCCTTTATTGCTGCTGGGATTGTGAATTGGTAGTAGTTACGTCTTTATCCGGTGTCGTAAGCGGATCTGGCACGTTGTTAACAGGCGGCGGAGGAATCATTTTTTGAATTTCAGCCTTCAACGAATTTATATTTTCTTTAAGTTCAGGAATATTTAAAGCAGTTAACCCATTCTCAAAATTCTTTGTTTCTGCCTGGGAATCATCCATTTTTTTCTCAAGTTCTGCTAAAACAGAAACGTAGTCTTTCTGCCATCCTTTCATGTCCTGCTTGATGGCATCTGCTTCCGCTTTAATATCTATTAAGGAAGTTTGAACTGCTTTATTCTCATTTTCTACCTGTTGCCTTTTTGCTACCTCCTGAAGAAAAGCATCATTTTGAGCAGACAACTGGTCTTTCTGGTCTTTGATCTGCTGCTCGGAATCTTCCAAATCTTTGCCAATACGTTCTATTTGATCTTGTTGGTATTTAAATTTATTACTGTTGAATTCTGCCTCTACATCAAGCTTATCCTTCATCGAACTCAATTCATTCTTTTGTTTCTCACAAAAATTATAAAACAGCACATCAAAGGCTATAAAAATAGCGACTATGATTAAAATAATGACTTTTAAAATGTTATTCATAAGTATGATCCTTCTCGTGTGTCATTCCCGAATGCTTCTTGGGGGAATGCATAATACAGTCAAGTATACCCTATAAAAAACAAATTTGCCATTTTTCAAGCCAAGGCAAAAGTGTTACTATATCAGCATGTCTTTAGAACAATTTGAGAGTTTTTCCTGCCCTTATTGCGGAGAAGCTAATGAGCTTTTGGTTGATGTCAGCGGTGGGGCGCATCAGGAGTTTGTGGTGGATTGCGAGGTATGCTGTGCGCCTATTGTCATACGCTTGATAATACGTGGAGAGGATATTTCTATGGATGTGCAGAGGGAAAACGAATAATTACCAATCCACCGGGAAGTAGTCTTTTAAAAATTTACCGCACCAATGTGTTCCTGTATTAATACCGTGAAAAAATGGGTCACAAACCCGCGCCGCTCCATCTACGATGTCCAAAGGCGGCTGAAAATCGTGATTCTCCTGTTTACGGGTGGATAAGGCAATAGGATCCTCGTCGGTGACCCAGCCGGTATCAACAGCATTCATATAAATACCGTATTTTACCAAATCACGGGCTGAAGTATGCGTCAGCATATTCAAGGCTGCTTTAGCCATATTAGTATGCGGGTGTTTGTCAGTTTTGGTAAAACGATGGAATTTTCCTTCCATGGCAGAGACGTTCACGATATGTTTCTGTCCGGTATTTTCCCTTTTCATCATGTGCACAAGTTTATTACACAAAACAAACGGGGCAATAGCATTAACTAATTGCAACTCGATCATCTCTGCGGTGGGGATATCCCCTATCCCTAAACGCCAGCTGTTCATTTCCCTCATATCCACTTGCTGTAAATCAGCATCTAGTTTTCCTTGAGGAAAAACTTTGGGAACTTCTAAGGTATGGTCATGGGTATATGGGATTTGAGAAAGTTTAGCAGAAGCGCTGAGGCCAATGCCTGGCATGGTTGTATTCCAAGCCAAATCGACTCCTTCTCTGGATTCCCGCTTTCGCGGGAATGACAATAATTCATTGGAGGGCATTAATTGTGTTTTACAAGTTTCAAATGATTGAAGGAAAGTCTGCGCATTAGCTGGTAATTCTTTAATTGAAAGTGCTTCGTTCGCTAAAAGATGTGCATAAAAACCCGGCGGACGTCGGACGGTTTGCGCGGCATTATTAATTAATAAATCTAAACGGTGATATTTCTTTTCAACATAATTGCAAAAAAGCTCCACACTCGGCGTATGCCGCAGGTCTAATCCATAGATATCCAATCGATTGGCCCATTCTTTAAAATCAGCTTCTCGACTGTAACGAAGGGCTGAATCATTGGGAAAGCGGGTGGTCGCAATAACATGGGCACCGGCGCGTAACATCATCAGTGACACCTGATAACCAATCTTTAAACGCGATCCAGTGATTAAAGCTACTTGGCCCTCAATAGATGCTGTCTGAAAACGCTTAGCATAATTAAATTCCGCACAGGCAGGACACATCGCATCATAAAAAAAATGCACCTTGGTGAATTCACTCTTACAGATATAACACGCTCGAGGATTAATCAATTCTTTTTCTAAAAAAGCTGTTTGCTTGTCTGCATGCAGGATGGCCTTAGGGGCTATAAATACAGCTGCCTCACGTGCCGAGCGGATACCCGTTGTTTTTCGAAGCTTTCGTTCATGATCATCGATCCGCTGTTTTTTAAGACGGATCCTGTCTTTTTTTCTTTTGCGGATTTCATCACGATCAGGACGGGAAATTTCGCCTGCAGCCTTGAGGATCGCTATCCTTTGTTCTTTAGATAAATGGGCTAATTCAACGCTGTTATGAACCAAGTCATCAAGCAGATTGATGCAGCGTTGTATTTCTTCTATTGAATATTTAGGGTCTACGATTTTATTCATGGATAAACTGGATTCCCGCTTTCGCGGGAATGACATGGGATCGGTCAGGGGTAATAAACTTTTAAATGGGACTTAAGTGTTGCTACGTCCACTTGGCCTGAAGCTGTAGGCTTATTAATGAAGGAATAGGTATACAGACTTCCTGCTGCCGGCAAAATCAAACGTGAAATTGCTCCCGCTGGGCCTAATGACATTGTAATGAGATTATGCTTGCGATGGCGATGAGTAAAGGCCAACATTGTCATCACGTCGTCGAAAGAATTTGCTTTGGCTGCGATTTTGACAATATCAGCCCTAGCGCTTAACGACCTTTTGAATATTGATTCCAAATTATGTGGCATGCTTTGTAAATAATGACTGGAAACAATGACTTTTTTGCCATGCTTCCGGGCTAAAAGCACCACTTGTTTCAATAAAGGAGAACTAAACTCAATATCAATCATATCCACCAAGGCACAAGCAGCGGATATAATTTCGAATTTCTTCTCATCAGAAAAAATCTTTACAGCCCCCTCGTTCTTTTGATTGCGTAGGGTCAATAATAAAGGAGTTTTTAAGAGTTTACGATGTTTAATTTGATCGATTATATAGGAAGGGTCTAATTTCTTAAACAGATCAACACGTAGTTCAAGTAAACCAACGCCCAAACTTTTGATTTGGGCGTTGGTTTCTTGATCGGTAATAACTAAGGCTATACGCTTGCTCACTTATTTCCTTAAAAAGGGGACACTTTAAAGTGTCCCCTTTTCTTCTTTTCTTTATATGGTCGCTTCCGCTTCCTTGGCCGCCATGTCTAAGAACGACTTGATGCGACGGGAACGTGTTGGATGGCGTAGTTTGCGCAAGGCCTTGGATTCAATTTGGCGTACACGCTCACGGGTGACATTAAATTCAGCCCCGACCTCTTCCAAGGTGCGTGAAGTGCCGTCCATGATCCCGAAGCGCAATTCCAAAATCTTGCGTTCGCGGTCATCCAGGGTTGAAAGCACCGAGGTGATTTCTTCCTTGAGCATGGAATGCAAGGTGGCATTCGCCGGCGAAACAGCTTTTTTATCTTCGATAAAATCCCCGAAATGAGTGTCCCCTTCATCACCAATAGGCGTCTGTAAAGAGATCGGCACTTGGGAAATCTTTAAAATTTCTTTGACCTTGGTGACAGGTAAACGCATTTCCTTGGCGATTTCCTGGGCAGAAGGTTCACGGCCATATTCCTGCACGAACACGCGCGAGACACGGATGATCTTGTTGATCGTCTCGGTCATGTGCACCGGGATACGGATGGTACGCGCTTGGTCCGCGATAGAACGTGTGATGGCTTGACGGATCCACCAGGTCGCATAGGTAGAGAATTTGTAACCGCGCTTGTATTCGAATTTCTCGACGGCACGGATCAAACCCATATTCCCTTCCTGGATCAGATCCAAGAAAGACAAACCACGATTAATATATTTCTTAGCAATGGAAACAACCAACCGTAAGTTAGCTTCGACTAACAATTTCTTAGCCTTGTTAAAACGCGATTGACGCGTTTTAATCTCGCGCAGCTGCTCTTTGACTTTTTCCAAAGGCTCGCCTAATTCTTTTTCCAAAGCTACCAATTGTCTCTTAAACTCAGGAGCATTGGCTGGTAATTTCTTGACCTTCAAATGCTTTTGCACACGCTCAATATTGGTGATCAAATCAGAAATCTTGATGACAATTTCCTCATTGATAGTCGATGTCAGCTTGAATTCCGCGATGGATTTGGCAGAAATATCCGACCCTACCCTCGTATGGCGCACATGCTCGAGGATCTTGGCCAAATCCTTCATTAAGCGGCCGCGGCGTTCCAACTCATCCTTGATCACGTCTTCAGCATTGATCTCATCATTTAAAACCTGATTGATAATGGACAACGCTTCTTTACGTGCGTAATAAGTTTTAAACAATGATTCCGCGAATCTTATCTCTGCCTCTTCAATACGTTTGGCAAGCGCAATTTCTTCTTCGCGGGTCAAAAGCGGGATGGAACCCATCTGCTTTAAATACATCTTCACCGGATCATCTAAAGGAATGAACTTGTCGGAATAAACATCATCTTCCTTGTTCTCCTCACGTAACCGGCGCACTTGCTGCTCACGGCTTTCTTCGACAGCTTCTTCGGCAATCACAGGTGTTTCTTCACCGGAATCAACAACCTTGATGTCCTGTCCGTCGAGCACATCGAAAACCTGATCGATGTCTTCGGATGAATCGATGGCATCGGACAAAGTTTCGTTGACGTCTTCATAGGTCAAAAAACCCTTCTTTTTGCCCAACGTCACCAACTTGTCCAAATCGCCTTGCAGATCCTTCGGATCTTTTGGTTCTTTTTCTTTGATCGGTTCTTTCATGTTTACCTCGATTTAACAGCTAGTTTTTAGCAACTGATTAAATTGTTCCCGCAGCTGATCTAACTTTTCTGTATCTTTCAGAGTCTCGGCCTGACGTATGGCTTCCAATAATTGGCCTCTGACTATCTTTTGTTTTTCTTTCTGAATTTTTCCGATGCAATCCTGAAAAACAAGTGCTGCGTCACCTAATTTTCCTTCTTCAACACTGATGAACCTTGTAACTAAACTTTGTGCTGACTCATCATTTAAATGCAACAAAAGATCATTCGTTGACCAGTCATCTGATGCATCCGCTAATGACCACATAACATCCACCACTTGACGCACAACCCCGTCAGGAAAATCTTGAGGACTAATACTCTCCCTTGCGGCCTTAACCCATGCCGGGTCTTTTAAAAATAAGGCCAGCAATAATTCCTGACCAGCGGATGCTGAAGCTGATACCTTTATTGCTACTGCTGGCTCTTTGAACGACCCCTGTTGATTTTTAACCTGTGTTGATTGCTTAAGCAATACGCTTTCAGGAATGTTCAACTTTTGGGCTAAGCCCTTGGTCAATTCATATTTAGCCACTTCACTTCTAAACCGTGCGATGGTGCTAAGCAATTCTTGGGCTATCTTGGATTTACCCTCGACCGTCACAGGGTCATATTGCTTAGCCAACCAATTGAATTTAAAATCTAACAGCGATTCAGCACTATCAATGCGTGCGTTAAAAGCTTCAACCCCAAGCTGACGGATGAATGAATCCGGATCTTCATCCTGGGCTAATGTTGCCACACGAACATTCATATCTTCGTCAATCAACAAATCAAGACTGCGAATAATAGCTGATTGTCCGGCGGTATCTGTATCAAAGAGCATCACCACATTCGGTGTATAACGGCGGATCAACCTAATTTGGTCCGTGGTCAAGGCCGTGCCAAGGGAAGCCGCAATATTTTCTACCCCGTGGATGTAAGGCATGATCATATCCATGTACCCTTCCACCACGATGATCCGATCCAACTTTCCAACCGCTGCCTTGGTCACCGCCAAGCCAAACATATGCTGACCTTTGGTGTACACTGGCGTTTCCGGTGAATTTATATACTTGGCGCCATCGGAATCCTGCATGGCGCGAGCGCCAAAGGCCACGCAACGGCTTTGAATATCAAGGATCGAAAAAACAATGCGGTTACGAAAGCGATCGTAAAACCCACCCTTACCCTCGCGGGCAATGGTCAATCCTGCCTTAAAAATCAACTCTTCGCTTATCCCTTTGGATTTCAAATATTTTAAAAGAGCATCCCACTCATTGGGTGCCATGCCCAATTGAAATTTTTTAACCGTTTCTAGATCAACACCCCGGCCTTTAAGATAATCCCGGGCAATATTAACATCCGGTTCACGGCTGCTTAACAACGTCTCATGAAAAAAAGCTGCAGCCAAAGCATTAATCTTTAAAATCTCCTCACGCAACTGGCGAGAAGGGCTTGAGGCAGTTGACTCATCTTCAGGAATCACCACACCCAGCTTATTGGCTAAAAATCGCACCGCTTCAGGAAATTGAAATCCTTCCTGGCGCATCAAAAAACCAATCACGTTACCGCCAACCCCGCATCCGAAACAGTGAAAAATCTGCTTATCCGGATTAACCACAAAAGACGATGTTTTTTCATGATGAAACGGACAAAGAGCTTTAAAATTACGGCCGGCTTTTTTTAAGGCCGTATAGTTGCCGATAATCTCAACAATATCGCTGCGTTCAATAACCTGATTAATAACATCATTCGGGATCAATCCCATATCTTATCTAACCTGCAGGGTGCAACACGCGAGCTGCTGCAGCATTATAATGCGCACCTGCAAATAACTTATCAATCAAATGATTATACAAAAAAGTATATGTACCCACTGCCGCGTGCCCGACTACCTTATAACTATAAGAATGCACGGTCATCCGTGTCAAAGGCCCGATATGCATCAATAAAATCAAAAATACCGTCAAACTGCAAACCAAAATGCCGCGTGCAACCGCAACAACACCTGCTGCATACTTATCAAAGCCTTGATGATTGGTCTCTACTTTAAAAAGGAACAAGATGCCCTGTATGTAAAATTTAAAAAACAAGGCCACCAAAAACCAAAGGCCTGCAAACGAAGCCATATCCCAATAATCCCAATGAAAATGGCTATTCTTCAGCAACCACGCAGCTGAAGAACTATAAAAATGAAGACTGACAAAGACCGCGACAATAACCCCAAAAAATTCGGAAATCTCTGAAATAAAACCGTTTTTGACCCCGATGAAAATCATCCGTATAAAAAAAAGAACTAAAGCTACATCAACCCAATTAACGCTTTTAACTAAATGTGTCAACATAATTTTTATTTACAACCTCCCTATCAATAGGCAGGCGTAACGGGGAGTATAACATGCGGCTGGTGGGCTGTCAAGCAAGGCTAGCTGTTTACATATAACGTAACTGACTGGAAATTATTAAGTTATACGTGAATCAAAATAATGTCATTATTTACCAATTATTAAAAATCGCTTTCTCGGGGCAAATATTAAACAGTAGCTGGGACAGCCATCGAAGGCTCAACTGGTACGGGTGTCTGGGCAGGTTGAGGCTTGTACTCATTAAATTTAACGGACACAATGCGCGAAACCCCACGCTCCTGCATGGTGACCCCATACATGATATCAGCTGCGGACATGGTGGTTTTATTGTGGGTGATAACGATAAACTGGGCAATTTTGGCAAATTCCTTGAGCATTCCAGCAAAACGGCCCACATTAGACTCATCCAGGGCCGCATCAATTTCGTCCAGGACGCAGAAAGGACTGGGATTAATTTTAAATACCCCAAAAATCAAGGCAATAGCTGTTAATGTCTTTTCCCCACCGGACATAAGGCTGATATTCTGTAATTTCTTGCCCGGAGGCCTGGCCACGATATCAATGCCGCACTCCAAAGCATTTTCCGGGTCAAGTAAAACCAGCTGAGCTTCTCCACCGCCAAATAACATCCGGAAATAAACCTTAAATTCTTCATTTACTTTAAAGAAAGTATCGGTGAACATCTGGCGGGTGGTACGATTGATCTTTTGAATCGTCGACAAAAGTTGTTCACGGGCGGTTAATAAATCGCTTTGCTGTTTAGTCAAGAATTCATAGCGGCCTTTGAGTTCTTCAAATTCTTCGATAGCCACCAGATTCACTGCCCCGTAGGACTCGCAACGTTTTTTAAGTTTGTCGATCTCTAAGGTTAATTCGTCAATATTAAGTTGCGGTTCAGGTGCTTGTTCAGCGGCCGGCTCTCCCTCGGGCACTGGCAAAGGAATTTCAACGGCTGGCTCGTTTTGAATCTGATCCCAATCTATTTTATACGCCTGTAATAAACGTTCTTTGAGGGCGCGTTGATTGAAATGCACTTCCTGCTGGCGCATCTGCTGATTATGCATATCGCTTTTAATTTGGATGATCCCGTCTTCATTACCGCGGATCCCGTTACGCAAAGAATTTAATCGACGGGACATTTCTTCTTTTTTGGCTGACTCTTCATTTAACACAGCCGTTAAAGATTCTTTTTTACGCTGCAAATCTTCGATTGCCTGCTGCAGCAAAATAATATCTTCACCAACCTTAATTCTCTTAGCTTCTAACTCACGGTTTTCCGACTCAAAACGGCTAATATCTGTTAGGTCACGGTCAAGATTTTGGGTATGCAGGGCTAAATTATCCTCAAACCCTTGACGCTTATCAGACAAAGAGGACAGTTCAGTATCCAATTGAGCAATGGAAATATTCAACTCCTGACGCTCATTGTCCTTTTGCGCAATATCCTGTGCTTTTAATTTAATGTCTTCCTGGCAACGCGCGACCTGCCCGCTAATGCCTTGCAGGCTTGCCGAGAACTCCGCTTCTTGAACTTTTAAGGTAGCCAAGGCAGACTCAACTTCAGCAAATTCTAAGGTAATGACATCCAATTCACCGACCAACTTGCCCGAAGCAAGTTCAATATCATTCTTCTGGGCCTCCAACACTGAAAATTTCTTCTCCTGCTGTTGAATATTCTTAAGCATTTCCTCAACAGTGTTGCTTTGATCTTCAATTTGTTGATTTAATTGATTTTTAACTTCCACTGCTTGGGCCAATTTTTCATTGATAATAGCAATGCGATCATCCAAATACTGCAAATCCAATTCCACATATTTAGTCTCGTAGGTGATTTCATACAACTCTGGCGATGTTTCAGTGGCTGCAATAACTTTGACTTCCTTAATCTTGCCAATAATACCGGTTTGCTTGTCACTTGGACGCACCATGGCTAAAAAACGACCTTCAACGACGGGATCAGGAATATCCTGGTACTGTACTTGCATCTTCTGGATAAATTCTTTTTGGGATAAAAGAAACACATGATTTCTTTCAAGATCATCGATCAAGGCGTCTTGGATGGTAAACTGGCTTTTAAGCGCTTCTAAACCCTGACGACGAGCATTGGTATCTGCCCAAAATTCCTGCAGCTGTGTCTGCACTTGGGTGATGGCACTATTGATCGCTTCACAACGATGATATACCTGGATTTTTTCGTCATGGATTTTAGAATTTTCATGCTCCAGACGAGCCTTACGTGCCAAAGCTTCCATGGATCGCTTCATATTTTCAGTCAATTGATTCTTGAAACGCACCTGCTGGCCATTTAACCCTAAAATTTCTTTTTCCACATTCTCAATAGACGCACGGGCTTGCTCTATGCCATGCATTAAAATGCTCAAATCATTTCGTTTTTGCTGTAAACGCGATTGTAATTCAAATAAATTCTCAGCCAGACTCGCCAACGATCCTTTAATTTCCTCGATCTTGGCCTGATGCGTTGCACAACGATCCACGGCCACAGCCTTATCTGCCTGTAGGCGCTGGCAGGTCTCATCCATATTCTGCTGGCGCTCTTCATTAAATGAGATCTGACGCGTATTCATGGCCACTTCATTTTCTAAATGGATATCCTGGGCTTTTAACTCATTGATACGCTCTTCAATTTCTTCTAATTGGAGAGTTTCATTGTCGATACGGTTATTCAACTCTTCTAATTGTTTCGTCAATTCAAGTTCCTGGGCCTGCAAAGCGCTGACCGCTGCTGACAAAGTGTTGCTCTCCGTATCAAAACTGCTCATCTGATGGCGGGCAAAAATCAATTCATAATTTTTGAGGATCTCAAATTCTTCCTTGTAGCGCTGGGCTTTTTTAGCCTGGCGTTCAATGGTGGCAATCTGACGTTTGACTTCGACGACAATATCATTGATGCGCAATAAATTGTCTTCCGTATCTTTAAGTTTACTTAAAGCTTCTTTCTTTTTACTCTTATACTTAGTGATCCCTGCTGCTTCATCAAAAATCTGACGGCGATCATCCGGCTTGGCGGATACAACCAAATCTACCTTACCTTGCTGGATCAAGGAATATGCCTCAGCCCCAACCCCTGTGCCTAAAAAAAGTTCTACGATATCCTTCAAACGCGATACATTTTTATTGATCAAATATTCACTTTCACCGGAACGAAAAAGACGGCGGGTGACGATGACTTCATCGTGGTCTAGGGGTAAAATACGTGATTCATTAGAAAAGGTAAGACTGACTTCGGCAAAGCCCAAGGGCGCTTTCTGGTCCGTACCATTGAAGATAACATCTTCCATGGATGAGCCGCGCAATTCCTTGACGCTTTGCTCGCCTAAAACCCAGCGGATCGCATCAAAAACATTGCTCTTGCCGCAGCCGTTAGGACCAACGATCGCAGAGATGCCTGGTTGAAATTCAAGTACCGTCTTTTGGGCAAAAGACTTGAATCCAAAAATTTCCAAACGTCTAAAATACATATATCATCACTTTATAACATTTGACGGGCGTGTCAACGGAGATTTGATTTTTTTTCGACGGGATTAAATTAGGCTTCTAAGATGCCTGTTTGGCAGACGTTAGCAAATTTCTTGGCACTCTCTCTGATAGTCCTTTGCTGGGTGTTGTAATCAACATCAATCAATCCAAATCTGGGGCTATAGCCATGGGCCCACTCAAAATTATCCATTAATGACCAGTAGAGATATCCTGTAACATTTACTCCCTGTTCCATAGCAAGATGAACGCTCTTGAGGTGAGCCTGAATGTATTCCCATCGCTCATTATCGTCGGTCGTACAGATACCATTTTCTGAGATGATCACGGGCAGATTGTATTTTTTAAGACTTAAAAGCACCTGGGTCAATCCTTCAGGATAAATATCCCAACCCAAAAAATTCTTCTTTAGCGGATGATGATTATCTTTACAAATTTCCATTAACAAATTACCAATCCACCAGCTATGCACATCCACCAAATGCCTTGAATAATAATTAACTCCAATAAAATCAAGGGTTTTATGCTTAACTAAATAATTAGGAATTTCAAGGTTATATAAATATTCCCGCATGGCCACTGCCCAATGATTCCGTAACCCTTGGTCACAGCCAACAATGGCCTGCATATGATGGGCGATACTAACCATGGGCCGGGCAATGTTTATTTCCTGGTAAATTTTATGAATCAGCCGGTAGGCCTCGACATGCGCATCGTTAAGATTATCATGAACTGCTTTCATTTTAAAAAACGACTTCGCCTGGGGTGGCCAAATTCCCCAGAGATATGCATGAGAGAAATAAACACTGGGCTCATTGATGGTATACCAAAAGTGAACATGCCGGGCCAACGCCTTAGTCACAACATCGCAGTAACGCAAAAAACGCTTAACACAAAGAGGATTCAACCAACCGTCAGATTCACTAAACCAAATTGGATTGGTAAAGTGATGCAAGGTCACCATCGGCTCTATGCCACGCACACGCAGGGTCATGATTACATTAATATAATGCTGGATAGCTTCCTGGGAAAACTCCCCTTCGCGAGGTTCAACACGGCTCCATTCGATGGAAAGACGGTGGGCATTGTGATTTAAACTTTTGACTATATCAAAATCGTTCTCATAAAATTCATAATGGCGGCAGGCTGGGCCGGATTTTTCTTTTCCCGCTTCTTTTTCCCATGACCACCAATCCGCGTTGGTATTATTACCTTCCACCTGATAAGAAGATGTCGCGGCCCCCCAATAAAAATCTTTCGGAAACTGAATCATGGTAAAATTATATCATCGCTAAATAAAAATCCTTAAAAAATGTATTTATTTGCCTTCAACTAAAGAGTAAATTAACCCTATGGATTCATTAATCAAATTGATCCAAAAAACCTATAGAATGGTTGATCCTCTTGAAAGTTCGAGGGTTTTACGCAATGTTACCTCGCTTTCAGGACTCCAACTCATCACCTATGTCCTGCCCATCGTCATTCTACCCTATTTATTTAGAACGATCGGCCCGGACAAATTCGGGCTGATCTGTTTTGCGCAAGCCTTTATTCAATATTTCATGATCCTCACTGATTACGGATTTAGCGTTTCCGCAACCAAAGAAATTTCTCTTTGCCACGAAGATAAACACAAGGTCTGTAATGTTGTTTCTGCTGTCATGACCATCAAGACCCTCCTGGCTTTTTTTAGCCTACTGATACTTTGTGTTGTCATTTATTTTGTTCCAAAATTCAAAGATGATTGGATGGTCTACGCGTTAAGTTTTGGAGTCGTGATCGGCAATACCCTTTTTCCTGCATGGTTTTTTCAAGGAACAGAAAGCATGAAATATACCGCCAAGCTCAATATTATCGGAGAATTTATCTACGCCTTTGGTATTTTTCTGTTGATCCATAAGCCTGACGATTATCTGTTAGTACCCACCATTACTTCCCTATCAGCACTGATCACCGGCCTTTGGGGACAATATATTGTTTTTACTCGCTTTGATGTATCCTTTCAATTACCCAAACTAAAAGATTTACAGCAGCAACTGCAGGCCGGATGGAATGTTTTCATCTCCGTAGTTGCTATTAATGCCTACACAACCACCCGTGTTTTTGCGGTGGGGCTTTTGACCAACAATACGCTAACCGGGTTTTATTCCATTGCCGAGAAAATTGCCAACGCGGTGCAAACCTTTCCCTTGTCCTCTTTTACCCAGGCCATATTCCCGCGCCTGAGCAAAATATTCCACAAAAACAAAATAAAAGCCTTTGAAATCATGAACCAGGTGCAGTTGATCACGATCATTGTTTCTTTGATCTTCCTGCCCCTAACCTTTATCCTGGCACCATTTATTGTGAAACTTGTTTGCGGAGGGACTTATCCAGCAGCGATACTATCATTGCGATTTTTGCTCATCTCTGTCTTTTTTATCAGTTCAAACGCATTTCGTGTGCAATTTCTTTTAGTTTGCGGCAAAACCGATTTTTATTCACGGATACACATTACGATGGCAGCCATCGGCCTGCCCCTGATCATTGCTTTTATATATTCTTTTTCTTATGTAGGTGCCGCCATGGCAACTGCGATCATTGAAGCAGGCGTCTTCACGATGACCTATTTTACAGTCAAAAAACTGCATTTTGCCCCCTAAACACTGCCACCGCATGCTTTGAAATATGGTATACTTTAAGTGATGAAGCTGTACGTTATTATTCTTTCATTGTTGTTGCAGGGTTGTTTTTGGGCACCTTGTGTTAAAGCCTCGGAAGCAGATCTTGAATGGAAGGACGCTGTGGGATCGGCCAAGCAGGGAGAGTATGATTTTGCCTTTATGGATTTTCGCACACTCCTTGAAAACCATCCTGACTCCCGCTATTCCCTGGCCGCGGAATTTGCCCAGGGAGAATATTACTTCTTACAAAATAACCTGCAGATGGCTTCTGCTGAATTTAGGAATTTTTACACCAAATATCCCCATCACGAAGAAGCCCTGATTACCCTGGCCTATCTTTTTAGAATAGCCCAAATCCAAAACCAGCCGGATGCCATGAAAGAATACCGTAAAAAAGCAGCCTCTTTTCGCCAGCTTATTTTCATTTTTAATGATAAAAAATTCTATAAATTCCTTTCAGGTTTTCAACGTAAACATAAACTTGTTTATTACATCAACAAAGTAGATCTTTATGTTAATGGCCAACTATTTACAGAGGTTCCTTTTTAAATGGAAATACGCCATCCTTATCATCTTTGTATTCTCCGCAATGATGGCAACTTTTTCCTTCCAGATCAATCGCTGGCTTCCTCAGTATGCCCTGTCCCTTGCTCATACGATTGGTCAAGAATCACAAACAAAAATATTCTTTAGGACAGCCCGTTACCACTTTCCTGACCACATTATCTTGAAAGACGTTAAAATATTTGGGATTGATGGTAAAAATCCTATGTTGCAAGCGCCTCGGGTGACGGTAGGATTTTTTAATAAGATCATCATCGATGGCCTGATGATAGATTTTCCGATCTTAAAGAATTACTTAACCCGGTATAGTAAGAAAAATCGTACCTGGGCCCGAACCATTCCCCCCAAAGGTATTCATCTCGTTGTACCTAACGGAGAATTTTATCCAACAGGCCATAACAAAGGAAACCCTATTGCCTTTAATACTGATCTCACCCTTAACCAGGGCCATCTAAACGCCATGGGTTCTTTAGGAGACAATGACAAGTTCAATTACACACTCAACGGCACTATCCGTAACGCCGGTTTTGATATGGACAAGTTCACCTTGGAAGACGGCCGGTCTTCCATGAATCTATGGGGCAGCTGGCAGGATAATGACATCGATTGGAAAGGATTTATTTTTTATGACAAACTCTATATCCTGGATATCGACGGGCATTTAAACATTCAAAACAATGATATCATCCTTAAAAAATTATCTTTTTCTGTTAACGGGAATGATGTTGCGGCCTCAGGGCATTGTTTAACACCAAACCCTTTCCAATGCGATGCTAATATTGCTTTAAGAAATACCAGCTTGCATCTCCATGCTCAGAATTCTCCGCAGGGCATTGTATTTAATGGGATGATTGATGTACAAAATATTCATTTAGGATTTGAAGACTTAACAGCCCGGATCGTCAATGATAATTTACTTAAATTAAAAATAAAAAGACTACAGAGCATCTTTTCAGTCCAGGATACTGAACATAGCCTGCCTCTTGAGAATGTTTTAGCCAGCATTAACTTTGCTTACGCCTACCGGAAAGACATCTCTTTATCTGCCCAAATGTATGCAGGAGCTTTACACAGCCATATTTTCTTGAATACATCCTCCTTACCGTGGCAAATCAAAGGTCAAGGTAAATTTGAAGGTATGGATATAAACCGCTTAAACAATGACTTTTCTTCTTTCAAACAATGCCATGGTCTTTTCTCGGGAAATTTTAATTTTCAAGCGCCAAAAGACATCGAAATCACCGGTAATTTAGGGTTTCATAATGGCAATTTTAATGATTCTGATTTTCAAAAGTGGGTGGCAAAAATCTTGCAAATGCCCGGGCTAAATCATGTGTCCGGAGCTGATTTGTCATGCCGTTTTAAAATCAACGGAAGGTCAAAAACGCTGGATGATTTAAAACTGAACACCGATAATTTTAATTTAAACGGATTTTTTCATCTCGACGATGACGATTTAGTTTCAAGCCAGGTTTCAGCATCATTCTCTAAAAAACTTCTTAGTGAATCACCCATCGGCCGCGACATCATTGGCTTGGTCCGCGGGGCATGGACGCTGCCTTTTGAATTTGATCTATCCGGAAATGTGTACAGAATGAACTTTCAATGGAACAATTCTCCCCTGAAAGATAAAGTACATCAACACCTGTTTTCATTTGTCGAACGGATGATCGATCGGCGCATGGACGCCCGTTCCTACAATTTCACTATACAAAGGGAGTCGGTGTCGCCTGGATGAAGAGAAAGCCTGCGTTCGGTCAATATTAATACATCATCTTTCTTAACGAGATGAGAAGATTCAAGCATCTTGATAATGGCTTTAGGGTCATGAGTGATTTTCTTAATAAAAAAGAAAGGCTGTACCCCGTAAGAAAAATTCAAAAAATCACAAACCTGCGAAGAGGCGCTAAAGGACAATATCCAGCAAGGAGGCTTAAACCTGGAAATACGGCGGGCGGTACTGCCGCTGGTCGTCGGAGTCAATATATAATGAGCATCCAATTCCCAAGCTGCCCCCACCGCATTCAATGAAGTGACATCAGTAATCGTCAATAAGCCGCCTTGAGAAACCTTACTGCTTATGCTCATTCCACCACTATTAGGCAATGATCCCCTGTCCCTTTGAGATTCAGTAGTCATAGCGATCTTGGCCATCATTTTTACCGTCTCAACGGGATAATCACCAATAGCTGTTTCCTGCGAAAGCATGATGGCATCTGTCCCATCTAGAATAGCATTGGCCACATCATTGACCTCAGCACGTGTCGGACGTACATTTTGAGTCATAGACTCTAACATTTGTGTTGCGGTAATAACAGGTTTTCCTAGGATATTCGCTTTTTGGATTAACCGCTTTTGAATACCCGGCACCTCTTCAATGGGAATTTCCACGCCCAAATCCCCTCGAGCAATCATCACAGCATCTGCAGCTTTCAAAATCCCATCAAAATTATCGATCGCTTCCCGGCGTTCAATCTTGGCAATCAAATAGACTTGATGCCCCTTTTTCCTGGCAAATTCTCTTACCTTGATGATGTCTTTAGGTTCCTCAACAAATGAAAGACCAAAAATATTAACGCCATGCTTTAAACCAAAATCAACGATTGTCAAATCCCTCTTTGTAATGGGATTAATATTTAAATTCGCACCAGGCAAATTAAGCCCTTTATGCGAAAGGAGTTTTCCACCGATCAAAACCCTGCACGATACATCCTGACCAACAATTTTTTCTACTTTTAATTGGATAAAGCCATCATTAAGAAAAATGATCTTATCCCTAGAAACACTTTTATGAAGCTGTTTATACTCAACAGGGATAAGCTCCTGCGTACCTAGTACATTACGCGTTGTAAGCACCGTTTGTGCGCCTTTTTTGAGCGTAACAGATTCGTTTTGAAGGCGGCCGATACGCATTTTGACACCCGGAAGGTCGATGAGGATGCTGACCATGCGTCGTGTTTTAGCAGCAATTTCACGGATATTGCGGATATTTTCTGCGTGTTCTTTAAACTCCCCATGCGAAAGATTAAGGCGAGCCACGTTCATCCCGCTTTCCATCATCTCTTCAAGTTTGGAGGGGGAAGACGAAGAAGGACCAATGGTACAAACGATCTTTGTTTTGGGAACGGGTAGTTTCAATAACATTTGCATCCCTGCCTGCCGGCAGGCAGATAATATCTATTTTCCATAAATGACTTCTAGCTGAGAAACCTTGGGAAATTCCGGATAAAATTCTCCCTGCGGCCCTATAAACCCATTGCCTGATTTTTTAAGCATAACTGCCGTATACCCACCTTTATTATTGGGGATATTAATGGTAAAAGTATCGTCCTCCACAGCCGGTGCAATGGTGGTTTGACTATCAACGACTGTTGGCGGCTGTTCAACGGTCACTGGTTGTTGAACAACCGTGACCGGCGGTGCGACCTCTTGATAACTATAACCATTATACACATAATATGTCCCATCGTTTACATAATATGTAATACCATTAACGACAACTGGTTGATAAATGGGTGGAGCAACAAGAACCGCATCTTCCGGCGGGTAATAAGAAGCACTATAATTGTAGTTGTCAGGCCATACAGAAAAACCAATGCCTACATAAGAACGGTCATGGTGCCCCCCGTCATGGCTATGCCCGCTGTCATGAGAACCGCTATCGTGATGCCCACTATCCTGATTATGCCCGTCCTTACTATGATCTGGCCCATCCGCATAAGATGAAACCGGTCGCATGATGAACAGGCTTACGATAAAAACAGCAAACAATACCTTGAATATATTTCGCATATGACGCTCCTTAACGCGTTATTCTATCATATAAATCTTGCAGCCCTTCACTTAATTAGACAATACGGAACATCAGAAAGTTTCAGGAGGATTGGGGGCAGGACTAGAGGCCTTTTTTAATTTCTTGCAAAATTTCAGGACTGACTTTAAATCCCTTATCCATGGCCATCTTCATATCTAGTTGGGCACTGTAATATTCTTTTTTACCTAAATAGGCATTGGCCCGGTTAAAATAGACGCCAGCATCTGTAGGGTCAATCACAATAGCTTTACTCAAGTCAGCGATTGCCTCGTCCCACTTGCCTTGTTGAAGATAAAGGTTGCCCCGACTTTTATAGCCTTGGATGAGATTAGGACTTAATAAAATAACTTGATTGAACTGATTCAGGGCTTCGGCAAATTTTCCTTTTCTTTGATAGGCATTTCCCCAGTAAAGATGATTATCTCTCTCATGGATATTGATTTCAAAAGATTGATCGAAAAAAATAAACAGACTTAAAATCAACAATAATCCTCCTGCCGCGAGCGGCATAAAAATATCTCCTATATACCCAGGTTCAAGAACTGCCTGCTGTGGATTAATAGGGTCATAATAAACCATAACTTCGTCTTGACGACGATATTTATTCATCACCTTAAGTGCGATTTTGGGATTTCTGCTTTCGCCATCCCGGAATGACACCCTTTTTGATAAATATGGCCTATCATTAACAACATATTCATATTGAACATCCGCCCCATACCATCTCGTCAGGCCAGGATTAGAATCTATAAATTTTGGTAAATGTTTAATAGACAACATAGATGAGACCACTTGACCTCTAACTTGTGGCCATTGTAATGCGGATTGGGATTCAATAATCAGGTTACCTACCCAAAACATAATTAAAACGCCAATTACTGTGATAGTCCACAATATGGTTTTCTTCATTACTTAAATTGTCCCTGCAGTGATTTGGTTATCCGTTACGCCAAGAAAGTTTCTCAGATTGACTGTCTGTATATCAATAATAAAAGGCCTAAAGCCCGGGGCGTTTTGAAGTTTCTGCAACATGGCTTGGTCGATATGAAATTTAATACCTTCCCCAGCATTTTGGGTCTGTAAATTTTTATTAGTAAGAGATAGATCGATACCACCAGTGCTTGCTTTATCTTCACTAAACTGCGCCACATCTCCGCCATTGGCTACTCGAACAAGGTCATCTTGGGTAATCACCTCTTTTTCCAAGTATACCTCAAAAACTCTTTTAATTTCATTCTTTTCTTCATCAGTTAAACTCTTGCCGTCTTTAGTTACTTCAAATCTATCTTCAACCCCTGTTTGATAGGTGTTAACAGGAGAAACTCTAATATTTAATTTAAATCTGTCTGAAAGGATGCGTGAAACAACATATAACAAGCCATTGCGGTCTGCGGTCTGTAGATTAAATACACTCGCCTCTTGACCAATATCATCTTCAAAATTAACCTCGGTTCTTATTTTTTGAGTACCTGATGATCTTTTAAAATCTTGCCTGGCTCCGTTAAGTTCAAAAATTTCATCAACAGTTACTGTTCCGTTGATGACTGAATCTACAAGAATAGGGAGCAAAGGGACAAGCATCCGTTCCCAAGGGAAATCATCCTTTTGGGACCTTTCTTGAGAAAACCTTCTATCTTTCAACAGTGCATCAAGTTGGGCAATTTGTATCTGATTCTTTTGACTTTCTCCTTGAAGTTTTGTGAGTAGCGTTTCAGCGATATGCCTGGAGTCTTGACGCCCAATGAACCATCCCCTCATTTGATCAAAAACAATCCCTGCACGGGATGTATTAATCTGGGCACCTAAAATATTAAATCCCATCGCAGCTAAAGCACCTGCAGCTTTATACATGATTCCCTGCTCATCTTTATTAGTACCAACTAAAAAATTTAACATACGTCCATAAGGAGTGGAGACTTCTAAAGCCACGGCATGCGATTCCAAAAGGTCCTTTGAGATATCATGCATAAAAACAAATAAAATAAATTGCTCTATCAAAAAATTCTTGTCTGTGAAACGAAAATAAAAAGAGTCGTACATTTTTGTAAATTCATCCCAAAGAGATTCATGAGTGTCAGGGTCTTCAATAAAAGCTTTTGATAGCCAGGTAGTATCTTCTACATATTTAGGATCAACACCATCTATACTGCTAATTAATTTGGGAAGTTGACGTTGAATGATGTCCTTATTGAAATGCTCCCTTGTTTCATCCTGTACTCTCTTTGCTTCATCAATAGCTCCCTGCTTCCATTCGCCCCTCAAACGGTCTTGCTCTAATGGTGATTGCCGCAGATATTCTGATAATGCCACAAACAAATCCGTGGTCATTTGATATTTTCCATTTTCAAATGTCCACTGATAGGGATTAGAAGGATCATACGGATCAACAGAATGAGCATCTGCCAGGGTCAAAAGATAAAACGTATTCAATAAATCCTGATTTAAAACACCCTCAGCTAATTTAAGAGTATCCACCAAATCAGTGAAGAAAAACTGACTCCTATTATTGGCAGCGACATATCGTGTATTATTAATCCTCATCCCCCATTCCTGATGATACCAAACCAGCCACTTAACTAGAGGTAAAATGGCGCTCGCATCCGGGAATTGACTTAAAAAGCGCGGCGTCATTTTAATAGAGCCTGCTATTGGATGCGGTGTGTTCCAACTAGCTCCCCCAACTTCCTTTTCAGCATCATGGCATAAAATGGCGAACCTTAACGCAGCCAATGAGTTGCCATCACTTGATACATTGTTATACACCCCTTGGGCTTCATGTAATCTGGGATCGCCAAACATAATATTCTCAAGATAATACAAAAGATAAATCGAGTGCATGGGGACAGAAAACCTATGAACAGGAGCTTCGAAATGATACCTCAACGTTTCAAATTCAGGTAAAAACTTACCTAATAGCCGCACCTGATACATCTTTAATAGTAGTAAAGAAATCTTTTTTTGTGTCTTCATAAATGCATAGAAAGCTTCCTTCATAGCCTCTGTTGGTTCTTCCAAAGCAGTTGTCTGTGCAGCAATGGCACGAAGGACTCTATCTGAAATGGTCGCCTCTTTGTCAGCTGTCAACTGAAAAACCTTGACCATAAGCTCAGGTCTTTCTTGAAAAGTCTCTTCTATTCTTTCCTGTGAAATTTCCTCTGGAAAATCTATGACACGTACAGCTTCGCCTTTGCCCTTAATCTTTAAATGAAATTGATTGGCTAAATCAATATAAAAGCCTTGGTCAAGCACTTTAATTTCAAACCCATCCCCATCGGTAATCTGATGGACTTCCGAATAAGAGGCTGGCAGTTCTTTTTCCATAACCGTCTGAAAGACCCTGGTCAAAACTTTATACACGAGTTCTGAATTTTGATAATATTTTTCATACTCTTTTTCCACGTCCCCACTAACTGCAAAATGTTCAATAACAGATATCCCTTGTTTGTAGGAATTAAAATTACCCCTCAGAAATGTATCAATTTCTTGTTTGTATTTAATCAATTCATCCTTTTCCTCTGGAGTGATCAACTCGTGATCCAACAATCCATCAATTAATGGACTCACATCATCTTCACTCCATACCCCTTCGGGATGTAAACCGCTAATAGGGTAATCCTTTAAGACTCCTGATTCAAACAAGTCTTTTAACGCAAACCACATCGCATTCCCACCGTGAATATCCAAAGGTGATTCCATGTACGTTCTTTGATCAGTAAAGCTAACTGGAACAAATTGTTGAACAGTAAATGGACCTCCACCTCTGATTCGGTAAAGATCATTAACCCGTTTAAAAATTGTATTGACCACTCTCTGGAACTCTGGAATTTCCTCTTTCACAACCATCCTCGATGGACTCGGCAATTCTTCTATATTTATCAATTGAATGTCCCCAACGGTCAATTCTTTCGTCCGTTCTTCTATGTAATCTTGAAGGGTTCTTGAAAGAGCATCAAAATCTTGATGGACATATCTATCGCGAAGTTTAATACCTATATCAATCTGTGCAATAATGGACATAGCATCCCCGATAGCAGCTCCTGATCTCCCCATAGGATTGGCTTGAAAAAACCACCATTCATATTCGGCCAAAGCTTTCTTTCTTTTTTCAATATCTTCTTCTTTATTATGTATCAGTACCCATAAATTCCCAAGATGTGCCATAATATCTGGTATCAATTCTGCAGAGGGATGAATAATTGTAAAAACACCTTCAAGTTCAGTAATCTTTTGATCGTATGTTTTAGTTTCACCATCTTTTCCAATAAAATCATACGTCTTTGAAAATCCTGCTCTTTTTTCATCTGAACTCATCCCGCTAAAAAGCCTTTGATCAATCTTCTCATGTAATACATCAAAGTATGTTCCTTCCCCATAATGATTTACAACCGTCACATAGAAACGATACCCCTCCCCATTTAATCGTTCACGATTTGTTAAAGCCTCAAACACATTTTCTTCACTTTCATTAGTTGCTCTTTGTTCGTCCGCAATATTAATCCGCTCGGCCAAAACTTCTTCATACGTTGCCAGGTGATCTTCCGCTGTTATCGGCGACGAAGACTGCTGATTTTTTGCGGCCCCTCGTAAAACAACTCCTGCCATCCCTTTTGTATAAATTGGACCGGTTCCTATTATATTCTCTACTTGGGCAAGCATGGAAAGATCAGGGCCAAAATATTCATCAAGATCAATTTTATAAATTTTTATAAACCTCATCATTCCTAAATTCTCTAAAGCTATTCTAGGATTGATCAAAGAACGTTTTTCTCGAACTATTTTTCCAATTTCACTTAATTTTTGAATAAATATCTTTTGAAAATGCTCTACTGTAGTATGTATAGGTTGAGGTCGATTCATCCATTTTTCAACTACCCCACGAATTGACTCTTCTTGGTCAGGAGTCAATTGCGCACCCAATTCACATTGTAATTTAACAATGCGCATAATTGTTGCAACACTATCCAAATCATTAATGTTTCCAGAAATGCGAAGTACTTTTTGAATTAAATCATCGAAGGCTTCTACATGACCAAACAACCGGCGCTTTGCATTAAAAGCAATTTGTGTAAGCGAGGCACGGGGCACGTCAAAAAAGAACCCAGAGTTTTTATCCACCAGCGCTCTTTTAAAATACTCAGTTCGACGTCCTTCTGTCTTTGCGTAAGGCCCTTTATACTGTATTACACGCCCATCTTTCCAACGTATTTCTTTATTAAAATCATAAAAATCTTCCACTGTCACAGGCCTACCATCCACCTCTATGCCCTCTGCGGCAAGCGCATCAGCCAATTTTCTCAAAGACGCCTGTGCTTTACCAACAATCTCCGGACTCGTTTTATCCTTTGACAACATAGATTGGAAATACTCTTCATCCGTTAAAGGGATAGCAATCGCTATGTCAAAATCTTTGCTTTTTTTTATTTTAGTCCGTTCATTCCACGGAGTTCCACCAATAAACACAACATCATCAAGTTTCTTTTCCTCGAGCCATTCCATAAGACCCAAAGTATCTGTATCAGATATTTCTATCGGCCCGTACTGCTCACGGAATTCAAACCATCTGGTTTTTATAGAAAAAATGGCTGTCCCGATTCTTTCCTTTATTTCCCTCATATCCCTTTCTTTAAGATAATCATATGCGGGAATCTCTCTTTGAATCAGCAACAATTCTGCGATGTCTTCTTCTCTACCCAATTTCTCTAGAATATCAAGAGCTCTGGCTTTGGTCGAAATATCCGTATCCCGATCTTTCACGGCAGTCAACAATATTCCATTAGCACGGCTGTCATTAATTCTTTCCGCAGCCTCTACAGAGGCCATTTGCACTGATTGATACGGACTTGTGGCACCCACCAAAAAAATCCTTAAAAACCTTAACCGATCAGACCGTTCAGATAATATGTGGATGACCCCTACGGCCTTACTTTCTTCACTTTTCTCAACCATTTCTCTTAATTCTTGAAAAAATATTTCAGGCTTATCCTCATCGATTAGCTTATTGATTTCTACTCTTAAACTATCAAAAGTACCTGTGCCACCATCTGCAACGGCTGCTGCATCAACATTTTGTTCATCTGTACTTGTCATGGACACATCAGCCCTCACCCTTAATTCGCTCTTTGGTTGATTATTGAAAAAAGTACCTACTTGTGCTGGACCAATAGTCCTGGTGCTCACCCTTAGCAAAAGACCACCTGAAAAATATTTCCTGGGAATAATTTGTTGGTTCAAAGGATCTACTTCTTCCTTAATATAGTTGTAAACACCTTTCTTAAAAGCCCGTAAATACTGTTGATAAATTTTTTCCTTCTCCTGGGGATCATCAATATTGACGCCAGCTACCTTATTTTTATTTACATAAACTTGTGCCAAAATGCTGTCCTTAATCTTATTCTTGTACCATGTGGCAAGGATTAATGAGTCATATACCTGACGAAGCCTGGCAAAATTCTTATTTTCATTAACTTCTGTTGTCAGTTCGGGGATGACGATTTCACGGACTATTTGAGAGCCTAGGGCGTTGATACTATTCTTGTTTGTGATGAGAGATTGCTCCGCTGCGCTCGCAGTGACGTTATGCTTTTCAAGCGATAAATAATCCTGCTCAAGCATGACCTTGAGTTTGCTTTCTACTATATAGGCTGTTCCTGCTTTCGCATTTTCATAAATAACCGCTTGCTCTGGAATGATCCAGACTTTATTAAATGTATTAACTGGGACATTGGTCGTACCAAACTTTTTTTGGGCCTCTTCATATACTCTTTTCCAAAATTTCTTACCAATCTCTTCCTCAGGATAAACCAAGGAGGCTGTAATCTGTTTAAGGATGTAATCTTCCCCCAACAAATCACGCCCCATTTCAGTTAAGCCAAAGGATTGAGGAATAATCCTGTCTTTTTCATACGGGGAAAGATTGACCCATAAATCTTTTTCAGGAGTGGTCAAACTAGCTAGGAAATATTTAATGAGTTTATTGGACTCGTCCTTGATCTGCTCACTACTTAATTCACTATCTCCTTTATCAAGAATAAAATCAAATAGGAAAGGATTATCAGGGTAGACCTTGATGCCTTTGAGCATGGGAGGGGTAAACTCAGGGCTTAGATGAACCATAGCCCCGGGTGCAGGTAAGCTAAATTCCTGGGCAAAAACAGGCTCACGGATAGATGACCCTATAAAGGTCACGAGTACAGTTAAAACAATACTTATACGTAACTGTTTTAACATAACTAAAACACTCCATTAATCTTAATCAAATCTTAACAATATTATGAAATAAAAAGCCATGGATCTTGTTTCACCCATGGCTTCTTTGCCTTCAAAATTTGTTCCCCAACTACACCGCCGGGGCTAATTACTGAAAGTATATACTACATTTTCGACGCTGTCAAATTCATGAGGAGGTAAAAATTGCAGAATTATTGTAAATATATATATAGCAGCATCTTATATTCCAAATATTATTCGTTTTTTATGTTCAACCACACCCTCATTTGATCCGAAGTAAAAATATGGCTAAGTTCTTGGTTCTCATCATTGATTAGCTGCTGCTTTTGGGTATACATGGCCTTGCCATCAATAGTCCCATTTTCCAGGCTTAGCTGTAGATTCCGAACTTTAACAATATTATCTGCTATGATCGGCCGAGTGGCATTAATTTGATCCTGAGTCAATTTCATATTTGCTGTTATTTGAAACATCACAGCATCTGTTGCTTTAACGACTATTTCATCTGTAACTGAAGCTTCCTGTGCACGGACCGACATCGTTAAAAATAAAAAAATAGCCAAAATGCCATACGCTATTTTTTGACTCATTTAAAGCCTCGCGCCATCCACAATAAAAAAAAGGGGATAAATACCCCCAGAAATAAAAAAGCCCAGACCCTCCAAGGGCGGGTATACTTGAAAGCCATCACAATGCCTAATACCGTTGTAACCAAGAGCCCTAACGACATCAAGATAATTAAATAACGAAAAATAACCGATGGCTCTGGACGCATATTATTAGACGTCCATCGCTGATTCATGTGGACTTGTGAAAAAGATTTAATGATCTCCGGCGGTTTGTAGCCGCCAGCTTCTTTACTGGCTTGGTGCAAATCAAATGTCTGCCAACATCCAGTGATCAAAAAAAGCATCAACAAGGGGGCAAAAAAACACCCTAAATACAGGTGGATATTTCTCATTGCTTTAATGTTCATGAATTTATCCTGAGCAGATCAATAGCTGGATGGTTTATTATCCACTAAACTAATTATTTTGTTCTTACCAGAAGAACTAATGTACTTAATAATCACCGGATCATCTTTGGCAATTTCTATTGACGACATAGGTTTAGTAACCCGAAATAATTCTGATTCAACAGCAATATAAAACACCACATTGCCCAATTCTGTTTGTACGTTCAAAACTCCCGTTTCTGGATCCACATAGGTTACCTTACCCGTAACAGTACTTGTTACCTGGTCTTTAGTTATTTGCTGACAATACGCTCTGGCAGATATAAACACTGCTGTTAACAAAATAAGTGCAATCACTTTAAATTTAGACATTCTCTCTCCTCTGAAGTATTAATTAGATACTAGAAAAGTACCGTTACTATTTTACTACGTACTCCATTAAGTCGGCTAAATAATCCATTTTTCCAACATCAACGCCATTGTGCCGCAAGATGGCATAGGCCATAGAAATATGAAAATAAAAATTAGGCAAAACGAAATTTAATAAATAGGGCTGCCCTAAAAAAGAGGTTTCCTGGCCCCTGAGCTTTAAGGTAACCTTGCGCTCTTCGCTGCCATCAATCTGCTTCGCACTAAAAGTCTTTAGAAACTCAATGGTCTTGGTGATACGTGCCTGTAATTCAGGAAAAGTTTTTTCCGTATCAGGGTAACTGGGTATTTCAACGCTGGCGAGCCTGGCAGCACACCCTTTGACCCCATCTGTGACGATCTGTACTTGGCGTGACAAAGGGAACATATCCGGAGCTAAACGGGCATTAATAAAAACTTCCGGGTCAATTTTCTTAGCCAAAGCATGCGCCTCTGCCTTTTTAAGGATCCCTGATAAATTATTCAACTTACTAATAAAAACCGGTATTGAAGCCTGATACATGGATAATGACATAATTACCTCCTTTAATAACGTTTGCTTTTCATTTATTTTACATAAACTGTTGAGTAAAAGCAAATCATGTACAAATTACAAATTCTTCGGTTAAGTACCCCTTATTCTTGTCATACCCATTCAATTTTAAAACCGAAGTAACCTGTCTTCCCTTTTTACCTTTATTAGTTTTTTGAATAAAAATCAATAAATTGACCGCTTCAGCGATAGCTTCAGGAACAGGGGTTACGCCTGCTTCCATGATCAATTGCTCTAATCTTAACAGGCCACTCTGGGCGGAATTAGCGTGAATGGTGCTCACCCCACCGGGATGTCCGGTATTCCACGCCTTAATCAACGAATGTGCTTCTTTACCTCGTACTTCACCAATAATAATTCTATCAGGCCTGATGCGCATCGAGTCAAAAATTAAATCATTGATGCTTTTAGAGGGTGAGGCCCGCATCGTCACTGAATCTTTGACACTGCATTTAAGTTCTTGAGTGTCTTCAATAATGATAACTCGATCCTGCGGGTGAATTTTGGCAATGCAGTCCAATATCGCATTACAGAAGGTGGTTTTACCTGATTGCGTTCCACCTACAACCAAAATAGAATTTCTTTGATCAACGGAAATCTTGATGACTCGCTCCTGCTCTGGAGTGATGATCTCATCTTCAACATAATCTTCTAGAGGAATGACCTGCCCTGCGCGTTTTCTGATGGCAAAGGCTGGGTAAGTAACCACCGGCGGGATAAAAGCTTGGAATCGAAATAATTTAAAATCCTCGTTGATCTCAACCCAAAGTTCACCTGCAAAACTGGGATTCTTATGTGTAACCACTTCATCAGATACACTCGCGACCGTGTTGATTAAATTCTTAGCTGCAGTTGCTGACATCGTCCCATATTCACGTTTCCCCTGATACCCATCAACCCACAAAACCCCATCGGGATTAAGCAAAATTTCATAAATCTCGTCATCAGCAAGCGCTGAAAAGACCAGCTCACCTAGGTCTTGCCGCAGTTTATTTTGAGTACGAGAGTGTTCCCTCAGCATCTTCTAAATTCTCCAAGACCATGTCTTTCATGACGATGATTTTGAATTTATACCCTGGATCAATGATTACCGTTGGCTGCACATCCATGTTCTTCTCCAGAGATTGATCGCTAACATCTGCCAGTTTTTGTCCGACGCTGGCTGCCACTATTTCCCTGGGGTCTGTATCTTGTTCAGCCTTTTGATTTAAAATGTCATACCCTGCCCCCATAAGGCTTAACAAAACAGCGTTCCCATAAATCCGTAAATAATGATTGTCCACCTTGTCATGAAATCCTGTAAATCCGGCAATGTCCGATCCCTGCATTTTTTCAATATCAATACTCTTACCGTCAGGAAATATAATCCTGTTCCACACCACCTGTACCCGCTGCTGACCAAAAGTTAGATTACTATTATATTCTCCCACGAGCTTAGCCCCTTGAGGGATCAAAAGATAATTACCTGTTATCGAGTCATATACATTCTCTGTAACCTGAGCATTAACATTCCCGGGCAAATCTGAATTGATCCCTGTTATTAAAGCCGCTGGGATATAACTCCCTGCTTTGACTTCATAGGGGGAACGAGGTTTCTTTTTTGAATTCTCAAGATAATCATCATCTGCATCTGCTTTCTTTAAAAAGGTCTTTTTCCCCTCCTGATTATTGATGTCCACACCTAACTGTCCCACTATCGATGGGATTGATGGAATCTTGGCACCCGTTACTGATTTGACCATGTCTATGACTTCTTCTAAACCACCTGTTAAATCATCTCTACTGGATTGCTTTTTTGGAGATACCGCTTGGGTCCCTGGAGGGCCTGGGATTTCTATGCTCAACGAAGACTTTATTGCCTCTAATTCGAGCTTCTTTTCTTCAATCCTGTTTTTATCTTCAATTTTTTTGATTTCAAGTTCGGAGGAATATTCATCCTCGAGTTCTTGTCTTTTTAAATCAAGATCCTGGCTTGAAATGAGCCGTGTCACAATCTCCTGAATTGTTGGCTTACGCACCAAAGATTCATTGGGACTAATCTTTATATTCTTAAATCTTTCATCATTAAACCAACTCTCGTCGACAGATCTTGGAGAAAGATCCAAAGACTGCTGCGGCATGCTATGAACTACTTTTACTTTTTGGTTCACTTGAGTCTTATACATAAACGTACCCATCACGACCAATAAAACGATGATCCCGATTAAAAATGGCAGACGATTGGTTTGGACTATTTTTTGAGGTGTTAGATTAAACATATATAAAACCCTTAAACCCTTGTTAATCTTATTATTTGCCGATATTTATCCGTTCCTAAAATAAGCACTCCCTGGTCAAAAATTGTATCGACCACATAATAGGGCTTGAAATAACGATAATTAACCATTTCCGTCTGGCCGCTATGATCAATGCTCATAAAAACCGGTAATTGTGAGTGATCCACGTGATCTGACATCCTGATAAATACTTTGTTCCCATCCTCAAAAATGCTCGTCGGATACCAACTTAGACTTTGATCACCCCTGATGCGGTAATCGTATTTAATGTTTTCAATATTTATTTTAGGCTGAAGGCTCTCATTGTTTTCAATCTTATCCGGCGGTAATCCGACATTAATCGCATCTGCCTTGTCCTGCGGGTAGTAAAAACCAATGCGCGGCATATAATCACCTGAATCAACTGATTGAATGGTGATATCGTAATCCCGCTTGTCGGTAATAATAGATAAGCTGGTTTGAAGACCTCCCATGAATGGCTTGACCAGGACAACCGGTGTATAGTTATTAGCATCTCCTATATAATTGGGTAAAATATTCCACCTGGTCGTATCTCCTGCCGCAGCACTCATTATTTTTTCACCTTCTTGCAAGATTATTTTGCTGTACATCATCCGTTTAGTAGTTAAATTAACTTCAGCCAAACCATAGGGATATAATATTGTTCCATCTGGCCTTGTGATCACATCTGCCTGGCCATTATTGATGTAATTGTCTGTCTGTTTATCAATCTCCATTTTATTTGTCAGAACCTGTAATCTTCTTTTGGCAGATAAACTAATATCTTCAAAACCAATACTGTCACTACTCGCTGAATTCATTTGAGAATCTTGGTCACTACCCGGTATTTGAATCAAAGGCTGATCAATTCGCGTATCGGGTTTATCCGGAACGCTTGCACAGCCACTTAAGCCCAGGCATATGAATATTAATAAATTAATTTTATTTCTCATAATTCAACTCCCCCTAACCCCCTCTTTATAAAAAAGAGGGGGAATTTTACATTAATTTTGCCCACGACAATGATGTCACATATAAACCAAATGGATTTAACGGGTCTTCTCTATATTGGTCTTCATTAGTATGCGGAATTTGAATCACCGATATTAACGCCTTGTAATGGGTTTCGCCTAAAATCTGGTTATCGTAGTTCCGTTCTATTTCCCGCCACTCAACAGAGTAGGTGTCTTCAGCTTCTTTCAAAAAAACCAAAAACTCGACATGACGAGTACCTTTATTCTGCGCGTAGTCAAAAGGGTTGTTCTCCTTGTAATAAACATCCAAAAAATTACTCTGCACGGATTTAATAGATTCTTGATAAACCTGGGTTAAATCATTCCTTAAACTTTCCGGATCTGATATTACGGAACGCGCCATGTCAATGTATTGGTACACAAAAGCTTTGGTTATCCGTTCATCATTTAACGGCATCTCTTTGGCTTCAGTCATAGCCATGGCCCTGCCTAAATTATCAACTTGAACGATGTACGGAACAACATGTGCCTTGTTGATCGTAAAAATATTACTGGCAATACTGATAATTAATGCAAATCCCAAAACAAAGGCAATCCGCTGCCAATTTTGTTTTGAGGCATTGATATTATGCGTAATCTCATCGTACTCTTTTCTGGCTTTGATATAGGGATCAGTCATCTTCGAGTTCATATTGTATAATCCAAAGTATCTGCTGTTGGTTTTGGAATATTGTCTAAAATACTTTTTGCTATTTTACCGCCCTCTGTACTATCGACTTCCTTATCTAATTCAGCTTGTTTAACCGTCTTCCTAGCTGCTCCCAGTGTCTTAATGGCTTGCCATTGAATCTCCTCTGAACTAACTGTTTTACCTTGAGCTGCAAAATCAGCACTCGCCGATTGCTTGGCCGCGCCATAGGCTTTGGCATATCCCTGAGTCCCGACACTCATGCCAGCAGCTAGGGCGCCTGCTTTTTTAGCTATCGCAATTGAACCTTTAACAACATCCGGCAGTGATGGCACTGCATCAAAACTCATCGATAATCTTCCTGTCAAATAAACTGCAGCTTGAGCTGGTACTTTTTGGCAAAGCATATAAAAAACATAGGTGGCCATGAGTATTGCAAAATCGTATTGAAAAGTCTGGTTAGGGTTAATGTTATTTAAAGCCTGCGCCCAGTTATTAGTTAATCCTGCCCCGATACCAATCAAAACATACATAAAAAGCATTTTGACCCCAATATGAAAAAAGGTATGCACATACCTCTCCGCGTAATCCCTTGTCCATTGCAAACCCGAAAAAGCTAATAAAAAAATTCCTCCCGCAAAAATAATCTGGCTGCCTATTTGAATCAATAAAAGCTCAATAGCAATCGTTCCGAAACAATACAAAATCACCACCACCGAGACCACCGTGACCAAGGCCATCGCTATGTTAAGAAATAAAGTCTGCTTTAAACCTATACTCATTATTTTTAGAGCTACATTAAAACCATTACTGATAATACCGGCGGGTGTCGGCATGACATATGAACTACTGGCTTGTCCCCCCAAATAGCTACCCGCCTGTTGAAAAGAATTAATGATCAAAGGTAAAAACTGGTCATATTCAGTTATAAAAAGATAAAAAACATTAAGATAAATCAACCACCGGATTAATTCGATGTTTGATTCAACCATATCAACATTCTTTCTCAATAAACGATCGATACCGATTAGACCAACGGAAAGAAGTGCTATGCCATTGAATAATTCTTTAGCAAGCACAATGCTTCCAGACTGTATGGCTGCAATACTACCGCTATATTGTCCGGTGAGTTGATTAAATATTGTCATGACGGTGGAATTCATAACTAATTCTCCACGCTACCACTGCTATCACTATTATCGCTGGATCCTATCATCTGATTCATGGTGTTAATCATGTCCTGCCTCTCTTGAATTTCCCTCATGGTAGCTGTAGCTTGCACAATAATATTTTCACTTAATAATTCGCGGGTGGATTGCATTTGCTGAATACTTTGCGCGGCAAGTTCATTGGAAGTTTGCAAAGCCTGTGTTTGTCCGACCGCTGCCTCACTTTTGGCCAATAAGGCATTTACAGAATTGGTTTCCTGTTGATAATTCTGCCGTTCTTGCGTGACTCTATTTAAAGAATTTTGAAGAATACTCATCGTACTTTGATCAATGGAACTCTCCCGTTGGGTCATTGAACCATTAGCTGGTAAATTATTTATCTCCTGCTGCATTTGGGATAATATCCCCTGAGTTTGATCAGACAAGGCAGTGCCCTGGCTTGTGATAGCAGTTAATTGATTCCTCATGATATCTACATCTGTAAAATTATTTTGATACGTCGCGACGGATTTAAGTCCCTCCACCTGATTCTTGATCATCTCTATCTGATTTTCCAAACTTTGCAATTGACGCAGGTTCTCGGTAATCAATTCGATATTATTTAAAAGTTGGGTATGTTCAGTGGCTATATCTTGAGCTCGGATGGTGGATGGGAAAATTGCAAGAGTAACTACTATTATTGATAGAATAAATTTCATCGCTGACCTCTGATCTCTAACCACTCCTGAGCTTGTGGGATCATCCCACGGCTTTCTAACCACTTGGCAGGCCAATTTTCGCCATCATTCTTTCTGAACTCTTTTACTTTCTGCCTCTCTTGTGGCGTTGTTCCTGCTCCGTAAAAGGCCAATTCTAAATTCTTTAATCCTAAATCAATCAGGCGATGCCCCACATCTCGAGCGATCACGTAATAATGTTTTTTACGGATAGCGCTACTAATGATTTCGATTTGCCGCTCATTAAGGCCAAAAGCTTCATAAAATGTTTTATTATCAGCTTCCCGCGCCGCTGGATTAGGTAAGAATACCTTTGTAAAACAAGATTCATTAATAAAATTGACGTACGGTGAATTAACAATGTCTGAAAGACTCTGAGTAGCTAAAAGGACACAGGCATTATTTTTTCTGATGGTCCTTAAAAATTCTATCCAGTAGGTCATAAAAGTTTCATGGAGCATAATCAACCAGCCTTCATCAATAATAATAAAGGTAGGTCGTCCATCCAGGGAACACTGAATCTTATGAAATAAATAAAGCAAAACAGGTGTGCTTAATCTATTGTCAAGGCCCATTAAATTAGATATTTCGAAAGTCTGAAATTTCCCCTTTTTAAAACCATCTTCCTTGGCATCTAACAGGGAAGACATATAACCCTCCTTTATCTGCACAAAGGGTTTTAATGCTTCCTTGATTTGATCATTCTGAAGATTTAAATAAAAATCTGACAGGGTTTTAGATGGAGATTTACTGGTATCACGGATAGCTGCTTCAATAGCGGCGCGAATCGTAGGACTCATGCTAACTCCCTGCAAGGCAACAATCCTCTCAATCCAACCGCAAGCCCACTTCTGCTCTGCCAAATCATCCAAATTACTTAAAGGACAAAATGACAACTCGTCATCATCTCCCATAATGTCGTAAAACTCTCCACCCACCGCATGCGTTAAAACATACTGGCTATAGCCCTTATCAAAAATGTAAATTTGAGCGCCTGTATAACGCAAAGCTGAATTCGCAATATGCGACAATAAAACCGATTTTCCAGCTCCGGTGGGCCCAAGTATCAAGGTATGCCCGACGTCACCTACATGAACATTGAATCTAAAAGGAGTTGTACCATTGGTGGCCGCATAAAAAAGTGGCGGTGAATTCTTAGGATAATACGGACATGGATTATACTCAGAGCCTGTCCACACATCTGTAAGCGGCAGCATATTGGCCAAATTTTGTGTATTAATAAAAGGCTTACGGATATTTTTCAAAGTCTCGCCAGGTAAACTGCCAAGATAAGCCTCTATCGAATTCATCTTCTCTATAATAGAAGGGAACCAATTATTGTTTAGAAGGTCTCTTATAAATTCGATTTTCCTTTTACATTCTGCTTTATTAATGTCTAAGATAACTACCACAAAGGTGGCGTAACCGTAATTGACTTGGCCCAATTCAATAGCTTCCTGAGCAGTTCTAGTCTCTTCTATTTTTGTTAAGACCGAACGGTTAGCTGCATCAGGGTTTAAGCGCGGATCTTTGCCAAAAGCTCCCATGATCATTTGTCCGATGGAATATTTCATCCCCAGGTATTTACCTTGATATTCATCAACAATCCCCAAAGCATCGATGGGGTCATAAAATAAGAATCGTGAAGAAAATCTGTACTCAAATGGCAGGGTTGACAGGACATTGAGGATTCCTGAATAACTTTCATAAGGAAATTGAGTCAGGGTAATAACACCAATATGATTATCATCAATCATTGGTTCATGCCCGCCTATAAACTCATGCGCTCCCAAATAATGGTTCAGATAACAGGCAGGTTGAGGTACTGGCATTTCTGACCTCACACCTGCGATACAACGATGAAGAAAAGTCATCATCTCCGAAGAACTCATGCGTTTAATACGTATTTTATTTGAAATATTCCCCTGAAATTCATCCAGTTTCTGATTAAAAACATTAATATTAAAATTCAGGCTTGGGCCCTCATCTTTTTGAAAATTTTGAATAAAGAAGCTATTGATGGATTTATTTTCAACAACCGAAGGGAGATAGCAAAAACTGATCGCATAGATATTCTCAAAATGATCGCCTTCTTTCTCATACCGATCACGCCTATGTTTCTCTATTAATAGAGAAGTCGGATTATTAAAATAATGTGTTTTAGGGTAATCAATCGCATGTACCCTGATTAAATCCACATGGACCGACCAGCCATTGCCAAAATTCTGAAAAATAGACTGGATCTGGGATGTCAACTGGTCTTCTTCCAGGCCTAAGGATGAATCCATATCAGGCCCGCAATAATAAAAACAACCCAAAAGACTTCCGTCCCGATTAAATAAAACCCCCTCATCGACAAATTCGAAATAATTGATCAATGAAGGAAACCCTGAAGGTCCGTTGGTGAATTCTTTAATTGGAAGCATATTAAATTTTCCTGGTGCGTTTTAAAATACACTGGGGGGTATTAATTCTTTCTCGAGCGTTATAAAAATCTTGGTATAAAAGCGATCTTAAGAAGATTTTTGTAGCCCAGGGGTCAATTTTGGCGCTCAATTTACTGGCGATTATCCCAATGCTCCAAATTAATAACGCCAAAAGGACGGATAAAACATCCCGTCCGGCGACACATAGGCTCAATGAGAGAGAGGCTAAAAGAATAATATTCTCACGCTCCCCTCCTAATAATAGGATCGGTCTGGTCAAACTCTGTAATAAAGGTGTTGTTGATTTACGATTGATCATAGATTACATTTGCACTGAAAACATGGCTGCATTGACCAGTAAGGATGAGGCAAAAAATACAATGCCCCCTACCGCAATGATGTTTGTCAATTGATGCAACCCATCACCAATGCCTTTACCAAAAGCATTCACAATTCCCCACATCCCAATGGCAATTAGGAGGACTGCTGTAGGCAACATCCCTGTGGTTAGATCTTGGGCGATTTGGTATAATTGTTTGGACATTACCAGAATCTGCGAGCTTGTTGTTGCAAAAGCATTACCAGAAAGAAAAACCATTAACATTGATAAAACTGAAAAAACCTTAATATTTTTCATAACTTTCTCTCCTGTTTCGCGATGTTTTAAATTTGATGAATGATAACATAATATTGATTATTTGTCAAATATATTACAATAATAAATCAACAAATTATTTTAAAATTTAACTTTTCATCAATTTTAGATTATTTGACAGGGCGATTACTGGTGCGGATCATTTTATAAACATAGACAAAACGTGAACTATCTTTTTTTACTGTCCCGCCTTTACAACCTTTTTTCAAAAATATCGCTTCAATGTCCCGGGCTGCTATTTCACGGCCCGCATCCTTATAGATCCAAATTCCGCTTTTTTCACTGACCTGGCTTCCCGCGGTCTTGATATCAAGGACGTCAGTGTAGTTATTAATTATGATTTGCCCTCTGATCATGAGCTTTATGTTCATCGTATCGGACGTACAGGACGTGCGGGTCAGGAAGGATTAGCGTTGAGTTTGTATACTCATACAGAGCGTCCCTTGCTGCGTAATATTGGTGCCTATTTAAAAACTGATTGCGTCACCATGGAATTAAACGAGTTGGAAAAATTCAAGGGTGTTGTTTTGCGTTCGTTCATGTCTACCATTTATATTAGCGGCGGACGCTCTGTATGAGTATACAAAC
>Ga0206863_1014_pt1 | contig 64206 bp, 37 predicted proteins | sample Alteio_BWOrgCont_41_FD_152634 | JGI IMG/M metagenome (GOLD analysis project Ga0206863, IMG submission 152634) | Enriched cells from forest soil in Barre Woods Harvard Forest LTER site, Petersham, Massachusetts, United States -... | ecosystem: Environmental > Terrestrial > Soil > Temperate forest >...
CGGACATCTAGATCCAGCGATAGCGTTCATGACATTTTTCGAGCGACCAACCGGACTATTGCCCGGAGTCTACGTGTGCTCCGGTATTGACCCAGCGCCCTTGTCTCTTCTGAAATACTTCGGTTGAACGGCAGTCTAAGGACTCCTGTTTGCCATCCGTTTCCATCGTGATTTGCACCAGCGAATAGAGCACTGCTACGTCACCGAAGTCTTGGATCTCGGTTCTGGGAAAAGTAAGCCGCACAAGCTTTCCGTTGTGACGCGCAAAAGCTTCAGCTCCCGCGAGGAATTCATATCGATTCTGCCAATGCTCCTCGTTTGGATTGATAGTGAGAAAATCGCCCCCAATCGATTGCTGAAGCTGAGTCTGGTCGCTACGGAAGTAGCTTTCCCATATCCTTTGGCGTACTTTCAACAGCTCTTGCCTGACAGCTGGGGTGGGAGCTGTTTGGGCATACGCGGAGCCGCAATGGCTCATGATGCTCCATGCCACCAACAATACAAGCCAGCCACTGCCGGAGATGCTCTGTATGAGTCTCATATCAGTTCGCTGGGACCTCCTTCCGGGTTTCATTCTTTACAAGAGGCGCCACTTTAGTTCCAAGAAGCTCGATGGCATGCATTCTCATGCGGTGTGGTAAAGATGCAATACTCATTTGAAAAGACAATCGCGAGATTCCGCCTAGCACGTCATCGTAAGTGAGGATTTTCTCCACCACTCTCTCAGGGTCGCTCACCAAAAACGCACCTGTATCACCGCGGGCAGCTTCAAAATACCTCCGAGTCACCGGAGGCCAGCCCCGCTCTCTCCCGATCTCCGTGAACGACTGAGCGTAACCTGGGAAAAACTCGTCGGCTGCCTGTTGGTCCGTGTCTGCTACATATCCGAGAGCGTGGATACCCACGCGCACGGATTCGGCCGGGTGTCCTGCCTTCTCGGCCTCTTGGCGATAAAGATCAATTAGAGGGCGAAAACGGTGAGGTTGTCCCCCAATGATCGCCACCATCAAGGGAAGCCCTAGCTGGCCGGCGCGCGCGAAGGACGCTGCCGTGCCGCCCACTCCCAACCAGATCGGAAGAACAGGTTGTGAAGGACGTTGATAAACAGACTGCCCATCGAGGGGAGCGCGGAAACGACCCGACCAGTGAATTCGTGCGTTCTGACGCAGTTGCAGGAGTAAGCCAAGTTTTTCGGCAAACAAGGCGTCGTAGTCTTTGAGCTCAAGTCCAAACAACGGAAAGGCCTCAGTAAATGACCCGCGGCAGCTGAGAAGGTGAAGCTGGCGCACCCGCTGATTACCTTCGTTCTCAATTACAGGCCGGGGCAGTGTTGTAGTTCACGCAGCCTGACGTCTGATTGCCAATCGTCCAGACCGCGGACACGTTGGGTGTATTGGCTCGGTGAATGAAGTAGTAGAGATAGCCAAAGCTACCGCCACCTAAGGTCGTCGTCGAACCAACGTCATTGAGCTGGTCGGTCCATTGGACTGGGTCGCAGTTCGAATTCCAGAACATTTGCGACTGCAACACTCCGGTCACCGGCTGGGTGGATGAAATCTTCATCGCCTGATATTGCTGGCCTCCGGTCGTATACATGCAGGCATTCCAATTGACAGTCTTACCCGACGAGGTTGAAACCACGGGGACGGTGGCGGTTGAGGACGTATTGGAATCGTCATAGGCTTCAACCTGAAGTTTGTGCGAGCCAGAAGATAGAGCCAAATTCAGGTTGATGGAAGTATCCGGATTTCTGTCGTACCACAACATGTTGCCCGAGTCGAAGATACCCCAAAATGTGACACTGCCGTCGGTCTGGCTGGTCTGTTGCGCGGTGGCTGCGATGGTCACCGCGCCGTTCACCGACTGGCTGGACGAGGGAGACGTGACCTTCACTAACAAATCCGATCCAGCGGGACTTGTAGTCGATCCGCCAGAAGAACCGGAGCCGGAGCCGGAACCAGAGCCGGAACCCGTGCCACTGCCGGTGCCCGAACCTGAACCGGAGCCCGAGCCGGGAGCGCACATATAGCAACCAGAAGAGCCGCCAGAGCCTGAACCGGAGCCAGAGCCCGAACCAGAGCCGCTGCCAGAACCCGAACCAGATCCCGATCCCGAACCAGAGCCCGTGCCTGAACCAGTACCTGAACCGGAGCCGGAGCCAGAACCAGCCGCCAGCACGTAGAGATTGCTTGGGGCTGAATTGCTCTGCGTCGAATAATTGGCGACTTCTACCTGCACTGTACCTGGATTGAGGACGTCGCCTGAATACACTCCGGCCATGAGAAGGTTGGCGTTGATGAAGTACGTCTGCAGCGTCTGAACTCCACTGGAAGTGACAAGTTCTACCTTCGATTCAGAATTGAAATTGGATCCGCCAACCGTCAATACGAACCCGCCGCTCCCAGCTTGAACACTGGAGGGCGAAAGACCTGTGATTGTCTGACCAATTGCTAGGCTTGTGCAAGACAAACCGGCGAGGAGGCACACAAGGAGATGGGTGCGGGGGGGATACGACATGAAGATTTCCTCCACCTGAAAAAACAGGATGTTCATTACGCGAATTGCACTTCACCTATTTAAGCACTGTCTCATGGCTTTGAAGCACTGTCTCGCGGTTGGTTACTAGTAGTTACTAAAGTAATACATACTCACACAAAATACGCTGCAATCAGCGTGATTGGCTTGGGTCCAGTTCTTCTCGTTCGAGGTCTCTCTCCATACGCCTCCGTCTGGTAAGAACCAAGGTCGGTCAGTGTCAATACGGTGCCGTATGGTAACAATTGTTCGTCGCAGCGAGTTGGACTACCCGGTCAGGAATCGCGATCCACGCCGCTAATCATTCGACGACGGAGAGTCTGAAGCATGCTATGTGGACGCATTACCAAATCCATGTAGCCGTCCACTCTTATGCGAAGTATGCCTTATCAAGAAATGAGAACACCACGCCACAGTCAGCTCCAGGTTTACCAGGAATCTGGAATTCAACTGCCGAGTTCCAGGCGGCCAGAAGTTGGGGTCCTGCGACATCGGTGCGCGATGCTCGCGATAATGGATTCCGTCATCGAAAAAGCAAGCCTTTCGGCTTCCGAGCCGGAATCTGGGTGCACCCAAAATCGGAGACGGTCGAAGGAGCCACTTTTTATGCCAGTAACAAAACCGCCACTGAAATCCCCCAGTCCGTCTCCGATCCTTACAATCCCTGAACTGGAGCATGCCAAGGCGGCCGCGCTCGGTACGCTCGTCTCTTTGCATTCTCGCCGTGCCTACAATAATGCCATCGACAGTTCATCGCCTGGTATTGCTCTGAGCCGCGACTTGGATTCAACCGCGTAGTCGTGTTGCGATATCGCTCATTCCTCGAATCTCTTTCGTTGTCTGCTGCTCTGGACAGCAGTATGCCAAGCGGATCGGCATTGACCATCTCGCGCCGCATGATCTTCGTCGTACATGCGCCCGCTTGTGTCTTGGCGCAGGAGGTGAACTCGAACAAATTCAGTTTCTTCTCGGTCACGCGTCCGTGCAAACGACGGAACGATACATCGGATGCCGGCAGAAGTTCAAAGAAGCAGTCAATGATCGCTTTCGAATCTCACTCGCAAACACGGCATGATAATCCGGTTTATCGCATGGAAATAGGAGCGAATAAAGCCTTCGGGTATTCAGGCTGGTAGCGCTTGCCTATTTGATCAAGGCGTGTATCTGCAGAAAGATGAAAGAGAGCACGACCATCAGCGTGAGTTGCCGATCGCACGAGCCGTTCATCCATCAGTTGCCACTTTGGAGTGCTGAATGGAATCAATTCTGCCACCCAGTGCAACACTATGCTGCCATCTGGGGCACTGGAATGCTGCCACCGGCAGTTCGAGAGAATGCGCAGCATCATCCACGCCGGAGGCGTGCGGAAATGTTGATCAACCAGTAATTGCCGAGTAGCCGGTAATTCGACCAGAACCAGAATTTTCACACCTGACGGCTCGATGAGCGCTTCGGCGATTATGCATAAAATGACGCCGACTTCGCACGCGTATCCACTCTGCTGAATGCCAATTCACGCGGCATCCACGGGAGGGTTCGTTTCCGCGGGAGCCGCTGGCAAGGTGAAGAGGAACGTCGCTCCACCCCCGCCGTCGCCGTTGGCCCAGATCCGGCCGCCTTGCGATTCGATGATCGACTTACTGATTGCCAGGCCCATGCCGCTGCCTTGCGGCTTCGTCGTAAAGAATGCGTCGAATATCTGGTCGACCTTGCCTACGGGCAGCCCGGGCCCCGTATCATCAATAGAAATTTGGATCTGGCCGTCCGCATCCGATTTCGACTTCACCGTAAGCGCTCCGCCGGTCTCCTTCATCGCCTCGATACCATTGAGCATGAGGTTCATCAGTACCTGCTGCAGTTGCACCCGGTCCGCCGTGATTTTGGGAAGATCGGCGGCCAGGTCCGTACGAATCGAAACGGCATACTCGTTGGCTTCGCCCCGCAACAGCAGAACCATTTCCCCGATGACCTCATTCATCGCGACCAACTCTCGTTTGGGAGAAGACTTCTTGTACAACGATCGCAGACGGTTGATGATTTCCGACGCAAGGGTGCCCGCTTCGACGATTCTTTCCGTCCCTTTGCGAACTTCCGTCAGCTCGGGCGGGTCGTGCTGAAGCCATCGCAAAGATGCCTTGGCATTAGCGGTTGTGACCTGGATGGGCTGTGCGAGCTCGTGCGAGATCGAGGCGACCAGTTCTCCCATCGTGCTGACCCGATTGGTGTGCGCAAGTTCTGCCTGTAGCTCTTCCGCACGCTTGCGATCTTGAATATCGGTCGCCGCACCATACCATTTCACGACCTTTCCTCGCTTGTCCCGCAGCGGCACGGCGCGGCACAAAAACCACCGATACTCCCCGCCGGAGCTGCGGAGGCGCATCTCCTCCTCGTATGGCTCGCCACTGGCCAAGCTCGCGCTCCATCGTCGCATAACTCGATCCATATCTTCGGGATGAACAGCAGTTTTCTCGAATCGCTCCGCGTTTCCCAAATGCGACAGGCCAGTATATTCAACCCAGCGTCGATTCCGAAATTGAACGGCCCCGTCGGGTCCAAGGATCAACGCCATCGCCGGAATGGTCTCAATGGCTTCGCGAAGTTTTCTTTCCTCCCGCCACAATCGTTGCACTCGGAGTTGATGCAGCCCCCAAAGGAGTGCCAGAAACGCAGCGATGCACGACAAGAGGAACCAGTAAGTTTGATAGTAGGCTGGGGCGACGTTCAAAGCGATCGCAGTTTCTGGCCCGTTCCACAGCCCCGCGCTGTTGCTGGCGACTAGCCGGAATCGATAGGAGCCTGGCCCAAGGTTCGTGTAAACGGCTTCTCGCGCTGCAACCGGCTGGCTCCAGCTACTGTCGAAACCTTCGAGAAAATATCGAAAGCGAACCCGCTCGGGCACCGCGAGGCTCAGGCCCGTGTACTCAAATGTGATTCGCCTGGGAGATGGAGGAATTTGAACGAAGGCGGCGAGGTTCGCGGTGTTGTTATCGGCGGTGATCGCCTCGATGTGAGGCAGCGCGGGAACTGAATTGTCATTGATCCGGGATGGATTAACAACCGACAAGCCGCTGCTGAGTGAAAACCAGATCCTGCCCGCCGAATCCGAGACCACTGATCGGCTCCGCTTCACTCCTTCAGTGCTCTCGAGACCATCGGCCTCGTCATACTCGCGAACATCGACTGCTTTCACAAGACCACTTAGCAGTTTGTCGCGTGGAACGCGCAAAACATGATCGGAGGTCGCGATCCACAACCAGCCGTTCTTGTCTTCTTCAATGCCGAGTATTGGTGCTTGCAGGGACTCTGGTACTTCGCGGGGTACATGCACATGCCCATCACTGATGTAAGCGAGACCTTCGGCCGTTCCTATCCACAGGATTCTCGTTGAATCCTGCAGGAGGCAGTTGACATCCTCGGAGGGTAATCCGTCTTTGCCGGTATAGGTTCGCCACCTCTTAAGGGACATGGCACTGACGCCCTGCGGGGTCCCGAACCACATTGTTCCGTCAGGGCCCTCGGCAATCGACGAGATTGTGTTCGCTGTTAACCCGTCTGTAGTCGTGTAATTTGTGAAATGGCCGTTCTTTAGCTCACTTACACCACGATTGAGTGTCCCGGACCAGACGGTACCATCACGACTCCGATAAACCGCGTACACCCTGTTTTGTGCGAGGCCGTCTGCCTGCGTGTAGGTCTTGGTTGTAACCGAATTGCCGGAGTAGCGCAGATGGGTAAGTCCACCCTGTTGTCGTCCCACCCAGACATCATCCTTGCCGGTTCCGGTAATGGAGTAGACGACATCGTTGGCGATCCCATCGGCATTGACAACCCCACTTTTTCCTTCCTTTAGCCATCGCAAACCACCCTGAATGGGCGCAACCCAGGTGCGGCCGCCGGAATCAACGTGCAATGGTCCCATGCTCTGCGATTTCAAATTGGGAAGAGAGTACGTAACGAAGGCACTGTCTCGTAATCGCTCGAGGCCACGCGCGCTACCGATCCATATGCTTCCCTCCCGATCTTCGAAGAGCGCAGCTACCGGTCCAGTGGTTTCGTAAGCATTCAGTAAAGAAACCCCATTCGCGTTGTACCGGAACAGTCCGCGACTCGTGCCAACCCAGATGTTCGAGTCCCGGTCGCGAAGAATGGAAAGTACGTCGAAATTGCGAAGAGATGACGGTACACCTGCCGAAGTAAGCTCTGTTCCATTCCAGCGCAGCACACCCTTCTCCGTTCCGACCCACATTTCCGAGTTTTGAAGAGGAAGAAGGCAGTGAATGTTCGTATCAACTCGCCCATTCAAGGCGCTCGAAACGCGGCCTTCCTTGAGATAGAAGAGCCCTCGGCGCTCCGTGCCAAGCCAAATCTTTCCATCGGCAGTCTGCGCCATGGAGATCACCACCGAGGTGGGCGCCGCCAGACGATCAAACCAACTGAAGGGGGTTGCTCGCTGGTCAGGAGCTTCGCCGTTCGCGACTCTTGCAGCGTCGGCGAGAAGAGTTGCGGACGACAGGGTTCGAAATCGGTTGTCACTGTATGTGACAGTTCCCTCAGCTAATGATGAGAGCAAAACCGCACCCGACGTCCCCTGTGCCATTGCCGTTGTGCCGTTCTCAGCCTCGCCGCGGATAAGCTCGAAGCCTCCATTCTGGTAACGAAAGACCTGGGTGTTTTGCAGCAGGATCCAGAGGTTATCGCTTGCGTCAACCACGAGTGTTCGCACAGGACCAATCTGGATTGGATTAGGGTGGGCCCGCTCGAACTGGTGAAAATTCAAACCGTCGAAACGAACAAGGCCTTTATCTGTCCCGATCCAGAGATAGCCATCGGAAGTCTGTGCGATGGCCGTTATAGATCCGCCCGGCAAACCTCTCTCAGTTCCCCACGAGTCGTGGAGATATTGCGACACGGTCCGGGTGGGATCGAGCGCAAACGCCGAAGCAGCGAACCAGAGAACCGCGAGTCCGGCAATGGCACACCTGAGTAGCCAGCGCCGTCCAAGATCGTCCTCACGGAAGGTATTCAAACTTCTCAACCACAACCTCGCTTGGCTTCTGCATAGGATTTTTGTAGCTCGCAACGACGTAAAAGATCAGACGGAGCATTGCCTTACCCGCTACCGGGATGCCAGACGTGAACTCATGTTGAGAAACGAGTTGCGCTCCGGCACCAGCAGATCTTCCACGAAAGGTCTTGAAAGTTGCATGTCCAGATTCCCAGTGCAGGACATACGTCAAGGTGCCTGAAGGCGCCGCAAAAAGGAATAGATTTCCAGGAATGTAGAACGGTTGAATTATGTATCGTGCATTGTTCTTATTCGCAGCGCTACCCCAGCCATTGACCTCTACGTCCATCTCGCGAAAGTGCTGCTCGCTGGCCGGGTCGTCGAAGGTAAACATACTGAAGGCCGCGGCGGGTTCTAAGTGAGAAGTATCACGCACAGTTACTGAATACGTGCCGTACCCGAGACTGCGATTTAAGAATATTTCCGCACACGACCACCTCCCCGATTTCTTCTTGATCTGCATGTGGAGCGCCCCGCTCGCATCGGTCCATGCATTTTCAGGATCGTAGAGGTTGTCCGTGCCTCCCTTGTCACTTTCAATCATGCGAACACCCCAATCATAGCCGCTGAATTTCAGCGATCCGGTCGGGGCAAATTGCGGCGTTCCAACGCCCTTCACAATCGTCACGAGAGCAACGGAGCCGCCTTGGGTCGGAGCTACACCCAACTCGGGCAGCGGATGATAATCCGGCTCCACCAATAACACGGCATACTCAAATCCCAGATGAGTTTCCGTGCTCCACGTCGAGTCTGCATTGATGGGAACAAAGGGATGTTCAGGCCAGGGCTGCACCCACCACGTCCCGCTGTGCGCATAAATAACAATCTGCTGCTTTGGTCGAGTGTTTCTTACCCGACCAGAGATCGTGTCGACTCTTTCTCGTCCACCCTGCGCCGCCGGCGGAATATGGGTGAACTCGATCGAAGGTCCGGAATCGGCTTTATGCGATTGGCAGCTATTCAGCACAATGCAGAGAATCAGCAGTAGGGATCGCTGCAAGAGAACTTGGACCAACAGTCGAGGTTGCATGTGACGCCATCCCCTGATGAAGCCGGAACATGAAATCCTCCTCATGTAATGAAGGGTCTCCGGCGCCTGTTCCGGGGAATCTATCATGCAGCACTGTCTTTCGAATACACCCATCAGTTCAGCTGCATGTCAGCTGCAGTGGGAATTTACCTCGCCAAACACCTAAGCGTAGAACTCGTTGAAATAACAGGGCATGAAAATCTGTGCGACCTGGCATCGGTGCCCGAATGTTGGTAGAAGTGAACTAAAACGTTACAACAGCACCTGACCCAAAACCGAACACTCGACCCTTTGAACTTGAGAGTTCGCGATCTGCCCCCATTGTAACGGAAACCTGGGCCCCTCCATCTGCGAGGTGATCGAACGCTACCCCCATAGAGCCGCGGTGAGTGGATGAGTGGCTATACGGAAGGTTTCCTGTTAATTGGCGACTTCAGGGCAAAGTCGATGCCAAAACAAAGCTGCATTGGATATTCGCCATGAAGGATGAGGAACCGTTTGCGCTTGCGGGCGTGTAACGGCACTGGCGTTCACCAAATCGCGGATCCGAGATGGCCACCTCCGCGACTATCACGACTGAACCAAATAAGTTGCTTGCAGAAAAGACCGATGATGACCGGATGCCAGTCATCGTCAAGCGCCAGGACTATGAGAAATGGATCGAGCCCGGCGACGAAGCACGACCGCCCATCGATCGAATCCGGCCAATCGTCAATGCGACAGTAAGCACCCCTGAAAGCGAAAGGTCCGCCATGGGGTTATTCCGTATTTCACATCAAGAAAGGCCTGCAACCCGGCTGGCAGAACCGAAGCGAGTTCCTGCCATGTCAGAATCTTCAGCCGGCAACGAAGATCAGCGCAGCGCACAGCTCTCATGACGGCATACCACCTTTCCTTCAAATCAGGACGACGGGCATCGCAAAGCACGCAAAATGAGCTGTTCGTCGCATATGCAGCCAGTGTGCCACGAATTAGTTGATAACTGCCGTATCTGTCTTTTGATACATGTAGCTCATCTCTGTGAAATATCTCTTCCAGATCACGATAGCGATCGATCATGCGCGGCTTTGCCCGTTGAAAATCGCTCTCTGTCAGCTTTGCCTCGAGAAGTAAGTTACCGATCTTCATATCAATCTCTGTGCTGTCCCGCCTTCCCGCATGAAGCGGTGTGCGCGGCTTAAATCCAAACTCCGGCATGGCATCTATTTCAACGCCCAGCAAGTGGGCGACCCGACCGTCCCGAAGTGTTTCGGGATAGCAAAAAATATTCATCAGCAATGCGTCCGAACTATTCGCGCAATCCAGTTCCATCCATCGCCAGTTTGCCCGGCATTTCGATTTCCTAGAGGCAGTATGGACTTTTTCCAACCGGCGAGCCCAAAGAGGCTCCGAGCAAATTCTTTCGTACGAAGCGGTGTAAAAATTCCCGTGGCATCCCGTCTCGTCTCTACCAAAGATGATGCTGGGTATTTCACCGTCCAAGACTTCATGGAGATGTTTTTCTGAAGCCGCGAGGGCCAGAGCACGACAGCTGAGCTCTCGTCTTAGAGATATTGGGGATGGAAAGTCTTCGATCTGATCATTTAAGTAGGCCATTCACTTCGCCACATCCTCTCCGCTCGGTTGATACCAGGCCTCGCGCTTTTGAGGAAAGATGCTTTCGCTGGTCGAAAGAAGTGCGGACAAGGCGAGGCATGCCAGAAGAACGGCACAGTCGATCTCGCGATCCAATTTAGGGTCGGCAGTCCTTTTGTCAGACAGTGGTGGCCGTTTCGTTGTCCGTATGACCGATGAGACAAGTAGCGATGAGAAGCGATTGCCCGAACTTCGGCCATTGGGTTGGATGGTTCGTGAAACATAAAAGTCATGATAGCGAATAAAAGGAGAACACGCCATTGTGAAATGTCGAATCAGTACCTCCAAATTACTAAGACATTTCCGGACACAAAAAATTCCATTGAAGACATACTGAGCTTTACTGAATGACCTTAAGGCGGCCGGCGGGTAGAATCGCAAATCATGAAACCAGCGGACTTCCGCATCCACCCGATTCTTATCTGTGCATTGATTCTCAACGGGTTTGCGCTTGCAAGCAATGCTCAGACTTTCAGTGCTTATCGCTATTTTCGAGTCGGCAATCCTGCTGACGTGAGTCGTAAGACCGAACCTGGCTTTGCGCTCATTGGTGGGGGAAAGGATCTGGACTCCGCATTTCTCTGGATGTGCAAGCGATCAGGCTCGGGAGACTTTCTGGTTATACGAGCGACGGGCACCGATGCTTATAACAAATACATACAAAACCTCTGTCATTTGAATTCGGTTGCCACTCTTATCATTCCAAACAAGGCTGCGGCAGCGGATCCATTTGTGGCAGACACAATTGCCAAGGCCGAGGTGATTTTTATTTCGGGAGGCGATCAAGCCAACTACATTAATTTCTGGCGCGGAACGCCTGTGCAGCAATCGTTGGACAATGCGATCAAAAAGGGTATCTCCATTGGAGGGACGAGCGCAGGACTTGCTGTGCAAGGTGAATACATTTATTCCGCACAGAACGATCCACCCGAAGGGCCAGACTTGAGTTCCAAAGTTGCCCTCAGTAACCCATTTCATCACCAGATTGTGGTGACCCGCGGTTTTTTAGACAATCCAGTATTGCAAGACACGATCACCGACACCCATTTCGATACGCGCGATCGCATGGGCCGCCTGCTCGTATTTATGGCACGCGTCCTAGACTCAACCTCGCTTGGATCGGTAAAAGGGATTGGTGTCGATGAACAGACTGCTCTGCTGATGGAGCCGGATGGAAAAGGCATCGTAGTAGGGCGCGGAGCCGTCTATTTTCTCGCGTCTGACGCCAAAGCTACTGTCTTGAAGGAAGGAATACCGCTGTCTACTCTGCCCATCTCAGTGAAGAAGGTCGCAACAGGTGGAAAGTTCGATGTGCGTCAATTGCAGGGTGATTCGGAGGATTATCAGTTGCGCGTAAGCGCTGGAACTATTATTTCCACACAGCGAAACGGTGCGATTTATTAGCCAGTCCGCAACTGTTGGAAAACTAAGTATAGGCGCCTGATCAGAACGCAGATCGCGAATTGTTGCAATTCATAACAAAACCCTTGGCGGAAGCTCAGTCGACAAATACACTCTCCTAGATTTTTGTTTTTCTTTTCCGTAGGAGGGCTGTTTCGTGAGAAAGAACGTGGCTTATCTGTGCCTGCTCACCGTTTGCCTAGTTGGGTCTCTTTCCGCGCAAACATATCAGGGAAGAATTCTTGGTTTGGTCACTGACCCAACCGGAGCTGTGTTACCTGGCGCGCAAGTAACGATCATCGACGTCGCCACAGGAGCCACTCGAACCCTAACAACGACCACTTCCGGCGAATTCGTAGCACCCAATCTCGAGCCTGGACCGTACACAGTTATGGTCGAGGCTGCAGGATTTCAGAAATTTCAGCGCATCGGCTTGCAACTTGAGGTTGCTCGCGACATCCGAGTCGACGCCGCCCTCCATCCTGGGCCGGTAGACATTACAGTCACTATTTCCGACGAAGCTCCGGTCATTAATACGACGAATGATGTACTGGGTAGCACATTCTCGAACGATGCCGTGAATGAGCTTCCGTTGCAGGGGAGAGACTTTCAGAATCTCGTGACTTTACAGCCAGGAATTCAACGGGAGCCCGGTGGAGGCTTGCTGTCGATTACCGCCAACGGGAACCGCGCCACCGACAATAACTTCATCGTCGATGGCATCGATGACAATGATGCCTATTACGGCGATACAGTTTTGAATGAGCCGGGCGTGACCGGAACACCTGCGACACATTTACCGATCGATGCGATTCAGGAGTTCAACGTCCAATCAAGCCCCGAGGCAGATTACGGCTACAAGCCGGGTGCAATCGTGAACATAGGAATTAAATCCGGGACCAACCAATTCCACGGTTCTGCTTATTACTTTCACCGCAACAATGCGCTCGACGCCCGGAACTACTTCAACCCAATCGGTACCCCGCTTTCTGCACTGCGGCTGCACCAGTTCGGTGCATCTGGTGGAGGGCCGATCTTTAAAAACAAATTATTCGTCTTTGCGAACTACGAGGGCGTCCGCGATATCGTAGGCAATCCCGTTTCAGTCGACACGCCGGTTACTTCAATTCTTACCAATCCAGATGGCTCACTGGATACCGAGGATAGCCTTGCAAGCGCCGTGCAAGCCTGCCAGATCGCAGGCAATTGCAATCCGATGAGCATGAATCTAGTGAACTACAACAAGAATGGCCAGACCTTGTTTCTAACAAATCCCGGCGGGACTGCTGACCCGAACGACATCGCTGCCATCAACACGGACTACAACAACCAGAACCGTGAAGACAACGGCATCGTCAAACTGGATTTCCATGCAACCGAACGCCATAGCTTCAACGCTACCTACTTCATAGGTGACAGCAACCAAATCGAAGAAGACGTAAATGTTGCGCAGCCTATCTGGCTCTCGCACGCAGACACGCGAGCCCAGTTAATAGGCGGATCTTGGAACTTTTCCGCCAATGCGCGGTTCAATAATCAATTGCACTTCGGCTATAACCGCTTGTGGCAGCAGCTATTTCAGGGAGATCACAGCGTTAATCCAACCGAATACGGCCTAAATACTGGTGTCGCCGATCCGCTGAACTTTGGTATGCCCGAGGTTCGAATTTCCGGCTTCATGTCACATACGTTGGGCGGGAATGTAGATTATCCGCTGCTCACGACTCCCAACCAAACTTACATCATTGCGGACAGCGCTTCGTATCTCAAGGGCTCGCATAACTTCCGGTTTGGCGGAGAATTTCGCACTGGCAGTACGGACAATACGCGTAACGATTACGGTCCGGGGGAATTGCGCTTCGACAGCCTTGATGATTTCGTCACTGGAAATCCATCCCGCGGCTACGCTTGGGTCGGTAACAGCAGGCGAAATGTTTCGCAGAAAACCTTCGGCTTGTTTATGCAGGATAGTTGGCGAGCCACAAAGAATCTGATCGTTAGCTACGGCCTTCGCTACGATGTGAGTTTTCCAATCAAGGAGCAACACAACCTGCTCGGCAACTTCGATCCAACGCTCGGCCTAGTACAGGTGGGGAAGCAGATCGACGAGCCGTACAAGACAGACTGGAACAACGTCGGGCCAAGACTCGCCTTCATTTATGACGTCGCTGGCGCCGGACGCACCGTGGTTCGGGTCGGAGGCGGCATGATTTACGAAGTGCCACACATTTCGATCTTCATCGGACAGAACGGCGCAGAGGCAGAAGGACTTTCTGTGATTCCGACTGGCGCTGCCGGAGTAACACCGGGCGGCGGCACAATCAATGCGAGCTTCTTCCAACTCAGCGGTGACACTGTTAGTAGCAATTGGCAATCTGGCGGACCGGTCTTTGGCAATCTTAATCCAAACGTGCTGAGTTGCTCATATGACCAGCCTTGTCCAATCCTTGGAGTGAATAAGAATCTGGTTGTGCCATATGTGTGGAATTGGAATGCCAACGTCCAGCAGGCAATGTGGAAGAACGCGGCACTTACCATTGCCTACGTTGGCAACAAGGGCACAAAGCTCTACAGCATTCTCGATTTGAATCAGAATATCTACGCGAATGATACGGAAGATGATGAACAGTCTGGTCGTCCTTTCGTCAATAAATTTCCATACCTGAGTTTTGTCGATCAATTAGGCAACGGCGACGACTCAATCTATCACGGCCTCCAAGTCACACTGAAACAGCAAACAACGAAAGGCCTTTTCTTTGTAGCTGGCTATACCTGGGCTCGTTCTATCGACGACTCCAGTAGCAACCGCGGCTACACAATCCAAAACAGCTACAATCCAGGAGCTGAGCGTGGCGATTCGGACTTTGATATTCGCAACCGCTTTACGTTTGCAGCCACATATGACATTCCTGGCAAGCCAGGCTATGCGCAGATGCTAAAAGGTTGGCGCATAAATAGTATCTTCACGGCACAGAGCGCCGAGCCCGTTCTCTTTTACGACAGTTTTGATGACATCAGTATGACCGGCTCTTTCAACGACCGCTGGAACCTAACAGGAGATCCTAAGAATATTCACTGGGTAAAGACGGGATCTCTACCCTTCTTCGCCGACGGCACCACGAATCCAGCATGTGTGACAGCAGATCCCGACGGGGTCGCCAGTGGTCAGTTGGCATACTACGGATGCTACGCCGGTTCGGACTGGACAATCACACCTCCAGCGATCGGAGACTTCGGCGATATGGGACGAAATGTAGTGCGCGGACCGGACTATGTGAACCTCGATTTTTCCACCATCAAGACCTTTACTTTTGGCGACCGCATCAATCTCGAGCTACGCGGAGAGTTTTTCAACATACTCAATCATCCAAACTTGGCAGGTATTGATGGGGATGTCTCCGACACTTCCTCGCTGGGATTGGCCCGCTACACTCCTGATGTCTACGCCTCGAATCCGGTCGTAGGTTCCGGTGGATCGCGCCACATCCAAGTGGGTGCAAAGGTACGTTGGTGATTGGCGTGGTTTTTATACAGGTCAATGACTACAAGTAGGCTTGACGGAGGTGACGTACTTGGAAGTTGGGCTGATGGGAGTTGGGCCCGGAGTTAATAGTTTCCCGCGCATGATTGCGTTTCAGGGAAGGGTCGAGTTTTAATGCTGGCAGAAGAAGTGACTGCGCTCGTTGAATTGCACTGCTCAGGCTTCAGCGGACGAAGAGATGGGCAGGTAGTGCCAAATCTTAAGCAATTGCCTTATGGGATCCAGTTCCCATATTTCGCTTCCGCAACCTATAGGGACCCATCCTCGATATATTTTCTCGGCTCTTGACGGCAGAAAGGCCATCTTTCGCGAAGCGTGCGAGATCCCAGAACGTCAGCTTTGCGATTATCACGACTGAACCAAATGAGTTGCTGGCAGAAAAAACCGGTCATGACCGGATGCCAGTCATCATCAAGCGCCAGGACTATCAGAGATGGTTCGAGCCCGGCGACGAAGCACGACCGCCCATCGATCTGATCCGGCCGTTCGACTCAGACAAGATGAAAGCCTGGCGCGTGGACCGGCGTATCAATAATCTTTGGAATGATGAGCCTTCACTGATTGACCCCGTGAAAGAAGACGCTCTTCCAGAGGAGCCCAAGCGCACCGAAAAATCCAAGCGCAAATCGAAGACGGATGAGAGCGGGCAGATGGGGATGTTTGACTAATACCGTCATCGCGCCGATAAGCATCTCTGAAAACGAAAGGTCGGCCCTATGGGGTTATTCCGTATTTAACTTCAAGAAATTCCTGCAACCCGGCTGGCAGAACCGAAGCGAGTTCCTGCCATGTCAGAATCTTCAGCCGGCAACGCAGATCACCACAGCGCACAGCTCTCATGGCGGCATACCAGCTCACGGCTACCTCATGATGGTTCACACTGTTTGAGAGTGAGATGTGAAGGTTCATAAAGCGGCACCGTCAGGAGCCGAGCGCCGCCAACATGCCCGCGTCCCAGCGTGCATCTGAGACTACTTCCACGTTGGCCGCCTTGGCGTAGGCCGTCCGCACCACGTCGACCGGCACTGCATTGCCGACTGAGTCCACCACGCCTCCCAGCACGACGCGCTTCGGGCCGGGCAACTCTGTCAAGTCGGTGTGGTGAAGAATACCCGGCACAAAATTGGCGAACGGATGAGTGTAGTCTTCTGTCTCCACAATGTTGCGGTAAGACAATAGCCCCCCAGAGAGATATAGGACCGCGAAGTTAGAATCCAGCGCCGCGGCGAACTGCATTGGCACAGTCCACTCGCCTCGCGCGGCCACAGCGAGAGGAAGACCTGCGACGCCATCGTGATGGCGCAGCGCCTCCATAACCGCCAGAATATCCGTCACTCGCTGTCCGAGCAGCGGCTTTCCTAGGATCAGCGATCCCCACGCCCACGATTCTTCGCTCTTGTGCTCCTCTGCGGAGAGCGCCGAGCCGCGCCCGATCTCCGGCGCCAGGTCGCCCACTCCGCGCAAATCAGGGACGCACACGATATGGCCATTTGTCGCCAGCGTTTGATACAGGCCGCCCTGCTGCCAGCGGTGATCGTAGTTGCGGCCGGCCGGCTCTAACAGCAACAATACGGATTTCACAGGGATTGTCGTCGGTCGAATCAGCCACGCCGGCAACCAGACCTGTGCTGTCGATTGAATGTCCAGAGCCTCGATCTGGCAGCCGTCAGACGGTACCCGCTTCAGAACGCAAGCGGCCAAACCGCGAGGCGGCATCTCCGCTCCAAGAAGCGTCTTCAGGGACTCCGGCGACTGGGTCTTGAAAAATCCCGTCTTAGGTATTGCGGCCAGTGTCAGAGAGAAGGGAGTCGTACCGCCTGAAAACGCGCGCGCCACGTTTCCCGAGGCGGACACCCACAGAGTCGAGTCCTCCTCCACCACAGTCGGAGGCTCCGCCTCGATGCGACCGGTCTCACCTTTGAGCCAGCGTGCGAACCAGCTGTACACCTGCAACCGCGTGTCGTAAGACAACGCGTGCGGAAGCGGAGTTCCTCCCCAGGCGATCTGGTCCTCCTGGCCGAGCACGGCGTAAACTTTCCGCAGCTTTTGAAATTGCTCCCAACCGTTAGAAATGTAGCGCGACGAATAGGTGCCGAAGAAATCCTTGTCACTGACGCTCACCAGCAGCGGCTTCGGGGCCAGCGGATACAAACAGTCCCAACGGTCGAAGCTGAGCGGTCCGGAACCTGGAAAATCCTGCTCGGCGTCATCGATCGAGCCCGGCGCGTTGAAGTTCGCGCAGGCGACGTTCTCGGTGTTGCCGCTGCACACCACCGCCGCGGCAATGCGATCATCCACAGCGGAGATAAACATGGTCGTCGTCCCTCCACCGGATTGGCCGGTTGCTCCGATACGCTTTGGATCCACCAGCGGATGCGAGGCCAGCACGTCCAGACTTCGCACTGCGTCCCACGTCTGCATTCGCGTGGCACTGTCGCCGACTAGCAGCATCTGCCGACCCGCATGCGAATGTTCCTCGTCGTGGTGAGACAATCGGGATTTTATCCCGGAAGCGTCCGGATAATAAATCCGCTCGCCCTGGCCCATCGGATCGAAGCCGAGCACCAGGTAGCCCAATTGCACCAGCCCTTGGCAGCACCGCTGATAGGTGTCGCCCGCTTTGCCGTTCGGCGTATGCCCCATCTGAAACAGTATGCCTGGGAACGGCGGCTTGTACGACTTGGGAATGTAGAGATTGGCCGGAACGTACAAATTCGGCTGGCTTTCATAGAGCAGATTCTCGACGCGGTAGTGCTCGCGCTCAAACCCTCCGACGGTGCGAACGTTGAGCGGTGTCCGCTCAGGCTCTCCCCCCACCAGCTTCCAAAATGTCCGCCGCGCCCATTGCTGGCGCCGGCGCACGGCCGCCGGCGTTGTCAGCGTGGCAATCTGCTGGTTGCGGGCCTCATATGCACGTGCGGCAAGCGCATCCAGAACATCCGGCAGGCAGCGAAAGTAGTCGCGGTAGGCGACGCCCGGGTAGGATTCTGCCGACGCGGTCCGCAAATGCCCGGGCGACGGAGCGGCGGATAAAGCAGCAAGCAATTGACCGTGTGTCGCGAACGACGGAACAGCAGATAAAGCGGCGATCATCTGGCGGCGTGTCATCATAATTTATCCGTCGGCTCCCAAGCGTTATCGTTCTTCCTGCAGGACCATGAGCGCGGTATCCTGATGCGCGCCTGTCGGCAGTAATTCCACAGCAAATGATTGATTATCCCCGTATCGGGTTGCGGATTTGACGTATCGCAATCAACACGCATAACTCGCCGCTCATTGATCTGCGCTCGCGTCCGGATGGAGGAACATCTGGTATTCCTCTGTCCCCATAGTTTCTGAGCTGTGCCTATCATTTTCGCTTCTATTCTTCTAATAGCCTTGCATTGGATCTACAACCCATTTCTTCAGAAAAGCAGCTTTAGAGTGAGTTGAAGAATGCGGTTCGGATCGGCGCTTTGAATCTTTCCGTTACTGCTTGAACTAACATCGGCAACCGGATTTAGGAAATTAGTATGGTTGAGTGCATTGAAGAATTCTGAACGAAACTGCAACTTCATCTCACGTGGCTGCGGAATTTACGGCAAGTAGTCCCCCGCGCCACACGTTTAGCCGCCTGTCTGCTTGAACGCCATTATGCCGCCTATGATGTGCTGGCACCAATCATAGCCATATCGAACGATCAGCCCGTCAGTCCCGACGCTCTGCCTCATTCTTCGGCTTATCAGAAGTCATAATCCAATCCACCTTCGAGAATGGAACAAACGAATACGCGCCCTCGTTGAATAAGTCTGGCAGAGATTCCCCGGTAGTTTTCAGCTTCAATTCATTCGCAAACGTCGTTCCCTCAATCCAGATTCCACCCTGCTCTATCGAGTAGTTCGCTGTCACTACCGCAACATCCAGTGCCGAAAACTTTATGAGCGCCGCTTTATTAGCCATGTATTCCTCGGTTTGGAGATTTTGTCCAGCATTTCAGTTGGATGCGAACTTGGGATGCACAGCTGCGCCACGCTTTCTGTGGTGCACCGGCATTCGACGGGGCCCCCCGCATGCCGGCCGGATCGTCAGGGTGAGCGGGATATTTAATCAGTGGAGGATTGTATCCACAAGCTTCTGAAGTGCCTTCTCGATATTCCCGTCTCGAAGATCTACGTATTGATAGCGTCGAAGTATAGTGGAAGAGGCGAATTCCTGCAGCCTTCAAACCTTCAGCGACTTGCCCGGCAACTTCTGAATCGTGGTGGGAGTAGCTCAGGTACACCATCATTTCCTGTTTGCCCAATTTGACAAGCAACGACGAGACAGAGCTGCGGATCGTCGATAACAATGAAGTCTCGGGCACTCCCCTATCAAATCGCAACCGAGATGACCGTTTGGACCTCAGCTTTTCGGGGGAATCGCGCCCAAGGTAAACGCGTACGAGCCAGGTGCTCGCACCGCGCGCAATAATCTGCTCTAGTTTGCGGGCCATAGTTCACCTCCGGCCCGCAATGGGGCACACATGGTGCCGCGGAGATCAAGTTTTATTGGGGGTTTGAGAACTGTATTACCGATCAGTGGAATTCAGTGACCGGGACCAACCGAAAGCTCTCGCACGAGGATATACAGCGGAGACTGCGCCACGAGGCTTGAAGTGGGGGAATACCATGACAGGTCGGGTGAGTTGAAAGCTCGGGACTTCCCCTCTTGATTGCCACCTGACTGAAAGGATATGTCCGACAGAATTCTCGAAAAACGTACCATGGATGAGAGGCCGCTATGGAGCTAAACGAACCCATTACGCTAGGCGACGAGCTGCAGTTTTGCGAAACCGGTAACCGCCTTGCGCTTGAATTCCTCAGAATATCGCGCGACGTGCTTAAAGACGCAGTTGCGGCCGAGAACGAAAACCTGTCTCAAGTCCCGAATCGTAAATTCATTTGAAGCACTGCTGTGCCATACTCGCCACTGCCCACACTGTAAAGAAGATTAGATTGACCCACCTTGCTCGTGCAGTCGGGCAAAGCAAAAGGGCGACTTCTCTCGCGAGTCGTCGCCCTCTACCATCCGATTTCTCGAAGATCTGGTTCGGCACCTGATCGCAACTCTGTCATCCCAGAATCATTCGGGACCTGCGAGCTTGCGCCCACTTTCCCGTGCTCTTCCCCGGATCACGTCTCTTGCAAGAACCTTCTTAGTCCATCGTTAGGTTTTCAGTTTCCTGAACCCCTTGAGTTCCGTTGCCGGTCATCCCCTCCAACGCCCGCATTGCCTCATTTCTGCCCTACGCGCAGATCATGCCGGAGATCGACCTCCTCATCACAAACGGTGGCTATGGCACCGTAAACATGGCGATCTCGCACGGCATTCCGGTCATCTCAGCCGGTCTTACGGAAGATAAGGAAGAGGTATCCGCTCACGTCCAGTGGTCCGGCGCAGGGATCGATTTGCGCACTAACCAGGCGACCCATGAGGCCATTCAGCACGCGGTCGACGAGATCTTTACGCAGCCTGGTTACCGCGAGCGCGCCCAGCAGTTCTCGCTCGAGTTCGCCAGCCACGACGTCGAAGCCGAACTGCTCAGCTTGATCGAGGAGTGCGTTCGCGACAGCGTCAGCGCATAACTCCGCGCCAGACGTGCCTCATCGCTGCACACTTCCCCGTGCAGCGACGAGGCTGCATCTCTCGCCTCAAACTTAGAAAAGGAGGTTCTGGTGCAAACTCTGAGACGGTTGGCGTGGACGGCGAAAGTGATTACAGATGAGAGCATGGGATTTGTTCAAGGGGCGGCATTTCGACCGGGAAATTATTGTGCTTTGCGTGCGTTGGTATCTCAGATACAAACTGAGCTCTCGCGACTTGGTCCAAATGATGGCGGAGCGAGATATTGAAGTTACACACACGACGATTTTGCGTTGGGTACAACGCTCTGTGCCTGAGTTCGAGAAGTGCTGGAGTCAGTACTCTCGGCCAGTAGGTAGGTCGGTCATGGCGCTGTGATGAGACCTATATCTGAGTGAAGGGCCGGTGGACCTACCTATATCGAGCAGTGGACAAACTGGGTCGAACGGTAGACTTCCTGTTGAGTGAACGGCGATGTTGCGGCAGCCAAGCGCTTCTTCAGCAAGGCGATGAAGGAGCATGGTGCGCCGCGGGTCATCACACTCGATGCTTACGCTGCTTCGCATCGAGCTATCACGGAATTGCAATCAACGGGAACGTTAGTGCGCTGTGTAGAGATACGGTCAAGCAGTTACCTGAACAATGTGGTGGAGCAGGATCATCGCCGTATCAAACAGCGAGTTCGGACGACGCTTGGATTCAAGCGATTCGAGATAGCAGAGATAACCGTCATCGGCATTGAGCTTGCAGAGAAGATTCGGAAACAGGAGTTCAAGATCGGGAATTTACCAGGTAGGCCTGTATCTGTTCCTGGCATATGAGCTGCTGTCCTCGCGGCATAACCCTGCAAACACTCCTCTCAATACCATCGGCCACTCATTCCGAGAAAGTTTGCACCAGAACCCGCATGCGGATGTACACGGCGCCGCGTTTTCCGGCTACTCGACGAACTTCCCACAGGTATTCGCTCGTGCAAGCCTGGTGATGCGACCGGTCTGATTCCAGTCTGAGATGTAGATATTCGCCTCTCTGTCGATGAAGCAGCCGTGAGCGGCGGTGAAAATTGCGGGCGCGACCTGCCTGGGATCAACGTTGTAATTAGCCCACTGCTTCTTGTCGCTGTTATCGCCCAGGAACGCCACGGGCACGTTGTACCGGTCAAGGATAGTCACACGGCCCTCCAATTCGGAGATCACTGCGTAGTCGCCGTAGAAACTAATCTGACAGGGACGGCGCAGGTGCTGCGTGACCGTGCGAACGAATTTGCCGTCGAAATCGAAATGGCAAAGACGACGGTTTTCGCGGTCGCAGACTAACAGGAGTGGTTGGTCGTAACGTGTATCGACTGCCATGCCGTGGCTGCAGTTCATCATCCCTTCTTCGGAGCCCTTGCCTGAATACGCTGCGAGATAATTTCCCTTCTTGTCAAAACGAAAGAGGCGAGAATCGCCATAGCCATTGGCGATGAAGAGGGAGCCGTCCGGTGCGGGAACCGCTGCTGTCAGCCGCCACTCATTGGCGGTTTTGAAGCCAGCTTCGGGCGGCGCGCTGAGCTTCTGGACGACACTGCCGTCGGGCCTGATCTTGATGAAGAGCCAGTTTTCCTGCGGATTCCCTTTCTGCACAGTCGCATAGAAAAGCTCCTCGCCGTTTTCTTCCGCGTGCACCAGGGAATGAACTTCAGGATATTGGCTGACGATGGTCTTGAGGAGCCTGCCTTCTGGGCTGAAGACCAGTACCCCTGTGGCGCTCTGCGTACTGATATAGACGCGGCCAGCATTGTCTGTAGCGATACCGCCATGCGTGCCGCCAAAAGTAGTTCCCGAGGGCAGCTGTCCCCAGTTGGGGACGACGCGGTAGGTCCACTCGCCGTTGCCCGTCAGGAACTCCTGCGTGCTGCAGTGGGACTCAGCCGTCGTTGCCGACGGAGCAGCAAGTGCGGTTAGAGCAAGGGCTCCGGCTGAAGTGAAGAATCGTCGTCGGTCGAAGCTCTCTGAAAGAGGGTGCGCGGAGGGTCGTTGCATTGCTTTTGTCCTGTTCATAATTTGGCCCCGGCAGCAGAATTCTGGGCAACACCCGATGGCGCAGCAGCAGGCGCAGGCTGTGCGGGAGTGTTGAAGAGATAGACATGGCGAAGGTTCTTCATGGAGGCGAGATCCGCCGCAGCCTCCTTAGTCATCTTCGTGCCACTCAGATTGATATAGACCAAATGTGGGAGTATCGTGAGCCTGGAAGTCTTGGCACCAGTTATCGCTGTGCCTTCCAGATGGATGGCGCGCAGATTTGTGAACGTCGACAACGTATCAAAGGATGCATCGGTAACACTCGTGCGTCCAAGCTCAACCTCAACGATATATGGCGCGAACTTCTGGAACTGCGCCAACTGCGCATCGCCAAAGCTGGAAGCCACATCGACGGTGTGGAGAACCAGTCCATCAGAAGGCTTGGACGAGACAGGCAACAGCTTTGCCCCTTGGCCGTTCTGCATCTGGTGAATTTCGACGATCAGGCTGCTGTAATCACCAACAGGTGCGATCGGAGGATCCTTTAGCGCTTCCGCAAAGGAGATACCCTGAAGCGAGGTCATTGTCGGCGAGGCGCCCTGCTCGATCCATGTCCCGATCCAGCGTATTTCCTCTGCGTGTAGAGGCGGGTGACCTTCGGCGGGCATGAAGTGCTTGTCGTCCGTGGGGAGAGTGATGCGCTGCAGGAGGATGCTGTCGCCAGGTCTGCCGGCAGTGATGACGCGGCCATCCTTGCCGCCCTTCATGAGTGACGAGAAAGAATCCAGGCGCAAGCCACCCTGTACTTTACTTTCGCCATGACAACCGACACAGTTGGCATCAAAGATCGGATTGATGTGCCTGGCATAGAACGAACCGTCGTCGGCTTTCGTCCGACCCATCATGGTAAAGCGTTGCAGCGAAGCGGGAAGATATTCGGTGAGATAGCTACTGCCATGGGTAAGGGAGCCGCCCTGATGGGCAGTCCAGGCCAGCAAAAGAAGAACGATTGCAAGCATCACAGGGTAAACGCGGGATACTTCAGTAGCAAACCAGGAGGGTCGCGTCAGCAAGCAAAAAAGCACGCCGATCGTCAGCGTGATGCCACCCCACATATGGCGAACGACGGTTGCACCCTGGTCGCCGCTGCCGTAGGCCAACAGATACCCCAGCGTAACCGCGCCAAGACAGCTGACAAAGGCCAGCAGAAGCACAAACCCGGCGGCCTCACGTAACGCGGGACGCTTGCGTCCGACGATCTCAAGCAATGGCAGCAGTACGAGAAAACCGATGGGCAGGTGAACAACGAGTGGATGAAATCGTCCGAGGAATTGCTGCCAGTTGGCGTGTGGTTTGCCGTTCAGACGAAAGAGCACAGGCAGCAACAGCAGAAGTGGGCAGAAGATAAATGTCGCCAGCGAGACCGGCGTAGCTAGTTTTGCCAGGCGTAGTTTCAAGTGCGATGGGCGGGATGACCTGGCCGCATTTTTAGCAACTGTCACGCAAGAAGTCCCTGCACCACGCTGGCCGGAGTTGTTCCAGTCAATTTCTGGTCGAGACCCTGGAACTTGTACGTGAGCCGGTTGTGATCAATACCGAGGCAATGCAGGATGGTCGCGTTGAAGTCGCGCACAGGTACAGGGTCCTTGACGACGTTGTAGCTGAAGTCATCGGTTTCTCCATATACGATGCCGGCACGCGTACCGCCGCCCGCCATCCATGTGGTGAAGCAGCGCGGGTGATGATCGCGTCCGTAGTTCTCTTTTGAGAGCCCTCCCTGGCTGTAAACTGTGCGGCCAAATTCGCCCCCCCAGACCACCACGGTATCGTCGAGCAGGCCGCGCCGTTTCAGGTCTGTCACTAGAGCATAACAACCACGATCGGTCTCGCGGCACAAGATGGGAAGAATACCCGTAACGTCACCGTGCACATCCCAACCGCGTTTGTAGATTTGTGTGAAGCGCACACCACGCTCGGCCATGCGGCGGGCAAGCAGGCAATTGTAGGCGAATGTGCCCGGCTGCTTTGCCTCTTCTCCATAGAGGTCCCATGTGGACTGCGGTTCTTTGCTGAGGTCAACCAGTTCGGGCACTGAGGCCTGCATTCTGTAGGCCATCTCGTATTGTGCGATGCGTGCATTAGTTTCCGGATCGCCGAGTTCAGCGAGCGTCTGCCGATTCAGCTCCTCAACCGCATCAAGCATCTTCCGGCGCACTTCGCGATCTACACCATCGGGGTTCGAAAGGTAGAGCACGGGATCGCCACCAGATCGCAGGCCCACCCCTGCATATTCTGAAGAAAGGAACCCGCTGCTCCAGAGTCGCGACGATACCGGCTGGTTGTTCTCCTTGGTGTTCAGCTTGGTCTGCAGCACGATAAATGTGGGCAGGTTGTCATTCATGCTGCCCAGTCCATAAGAAAGCCACGAACCAAGACACGGCTTGCCTGCATTCATGTTGCCCGTGTTCATGAGCATAATCGCCGGCTCATGGTTAATGGCGTCGGTATTGGTGGACTTGATGATGGTCAGCTCATCTACGATCTGCGCCGTATTCGGCAGCAGATCGCTGACATGCATGCCTGTTTGCCCGTAGGGCTTAAAGGACCAGTGCGAGGGAGCGATGGGAAAATGCGCCTGAGCGCTTGTCATGCCGGTAAGGCGCTGTCCGCCACGGATTGACTCGGGCAAGTCCTGGCTATAAAGCGCAGCCAGGTTGGGCTTGAAGTCGAGCATGTCGATTTGCGGCGGACCGCCGGACATGAAGAGATAGATGGCGCGCTTGGCCTTAGGCGCGAAGTGCGGCAGCTTGAGCTCTTCCGGTGTGGCTATGCGCGAAGTTGAAGGCGAATCGACAGCGTGGGCGTAGTGGTTTAGGCCACGATCACCCATAAGGCTGGAGAGTGCTGCCCAGCCCAGCACCTTGCCGGTACGACCGAGAAAATTGCGCCGCGTCTCAAGAACTGCCCACTCCTGCTTGAGATTCGCGGGCACGGGCATGTTCATGACATCGGCGCCAGTTTCGCAATCGGTGCACAGCGGATGTTGCTTCATCGCCACTCCTGCATTACTTTGTTACTGTCTCATCCAAGTTGAGCATTTCGTTGGCGACCATCGTCCAGGCGGCCAGCTCAGGTTCCGGGATCGATGAATCGAATTTCGCCTCGCCTACGCCCAGCAATGCATGCGCCGCCTTCGGATCGGATGCGTAGTGCTTCTTCATCTGCTCGAGCGAGTTCTCAAGCACGGCTGCCATCTGCGGACGGGGCGCATGTGAGAGCAGTATCTCGCTCATCAGGTTAATGCGCTGTTGCGGCTGTTGTCCGCTTTCCAGAATCACCCGTTGCGCCAGTGCGCGCGCGGCCTCTACCCACTGCTCATCGTTCATCGTCACAAGCGCCTGCAGCGGTGTATCGGTCCTCTGCCTGCGGGTGCAAGCCATATCGCGCATGGGCGCATCGAAAGCGTCCATGTCCGGCATCATCGCCATCCGCTTCCAGTAGGTGTAAAGACTCCTGCGGTATAGTCCGTTGTCATGATTCTGCACGTAGTGCAGCGTATCGCTGCTCGAATAACTCACTTGCTCCCAGACATTGGCAGGCTGATATGGCTTCACGCTGGGCCCGCCAATTGTATTCACTAGCAGACCGCTCGACTGAAGAGCAATGTCGCGCAGCATCTCGGCATCCATGCGGAAGCGTGGCCCGTGTGACAGCAGCAGGTTCTTCGGGTCCCTGTCCAACTGCTCCGGCGTCGATCTGGCGCTCTGCCGGTAAGCTGCAGACATCACCATCAGCTTATACATATGCTTCATGTCCCAGCCGCTCTCGCGAAACTCTACCGACAGCCAGTCCAGCAGGGCAGGATGAGATGGCCGTTGACCCATAATCCCGAAATCTTCAGTAGTCTCAACGATACCCGTGCCAAACAGCTCGTACCACATGCGGTTGACCGTCACCCGCGCCGTCAATGGATTTTCGGGACTGACCACCCACTGCGCCAGGGCCATCCGGTTATGCTGTTCGTCTGTAGGCAGTAGCGGCAAGTAGTGCGGAGTGTTGGCTTCCACCCGTTCAGTTCGTGCCGAGTAAACTCCACGTGTAAGCACGTTGGCATAGGCCACCGTGGGCTTCTCCCACGCCACGAGAGAGAGCGGGCCTCCAGCCGAGAGCTTCACCATTTGCTTATCCATCTCAGTGATCTCGGCATTGATGACGCGATAGGAGGAGTCGACGCTGTTCAGGTAATACTGGCTGACGGTGTGCCACTGGTCACGATTCCACTCCTTCTCGGGATGCGAGATGATCTCGGCGACATTGTCCTCCATAGGTAGACGACTGACTTCCTCAGGGGAGACCGCCCGGCTGTAGAGACGCAGATCCTGGTAGCGGGTGTCGTGAACCCCGCCGGTTTCTGGATAACGCCAGCCCAGCTGCATTGGCGCCTGTGTTCGAATTGTCGACCAGTTGAGCCTGTCAGAGATAGTGTGTGTCACCACCGGCTTGCCGTCGATGTAGATCTTCACGCCTGCTGCTTTGCCTGAGCCATCATAGGTAAAGCTGACGTGCCGCCAGTCTCCGTCAGGCGGAAGCGGATCGATGGTTGCCACCTCGATGCCCACCATCGGAGGCTCTTTCTTCTTTGCCTCCTCTTCCTTCTTCTTTTCCTCAGCTCTCTTCTTCGCTTCTTCGGCGTTCTTTTTCGCCTCGTCCGCCTTCCTTTTTGCTTCGTCTTTCTTGTCCTCAGCCGACTTGTTCGGCGCCAGCTCCTTCGCCGTCAGGTCCACTGGCGTGGGATAGCGGAAGGTTTCTGCATTCGGCAAGCCTTTCTTTTTAGCAGCGTTCTTCGGATCCCGCTTTGGATCGGGTAGATCCTTGGGTGCCTGATTGATGAGGTGGACAGTGAGGATGCCGTTCCTGATTGCCAAGTCCCAGCCGCGGTTGTGCTGGGTTGTATCCATCTTCGAGAACAGCGCTCCTTCAGCGTTGCCAAGAGTGTAGCCAGGACCATTGTCCAGCATGATCCAGCCGCCAAGCGAGAATGGCTGGTTCCAGTCGTAGTCTCCCGTCTGGCCCAGATCAATGCGCGTACCCGTGTCCAGCCGGAAGTCCGGCCACAACCAGGTAGTTTCACCCCATTCCGGTTTGATCTTGCCAATAGGAAAACTCGCCGGGCTGGCCTGTGGCGCGCTGTTCTTCAGCACCTCACCTCCGCCTTCATCCAGCCGCAACCGCAACACCAGATTTTCGCTCGATACCGCCTGTGGCCGATTCTGGCCCGACTGCAGCCATTGCTCCACTAGAGCGTGATCGTGGTTGCGTATGTCTTCAAGCTGGCTACGAAGCGCGGTCTGTTTCTGGATAATCTGGTTGAATGCGGCTTGATGCTCTGGCAGCGGCACACGCGCAACTGGGGTCCACACCGGGCGGTCCTTGTTATACGGCACTTCGTCGATATTGTTGAAGAAGGCGCTCAGCGAGTAGAAGTCTTTCTGCGTCGTCGGGTCGTACTTGTGATCGTGACAAACAGCGCAGCCTACCGTCAGACCCAGATACATCGCGCCGAACGCCTCCGTCCGGTCGCGCGCGATGTTTACCTTCAGTTCTTCCGGGATCGTGCCGCCTTCATTACTGCTCAGCCCCATGCGCACATACCCGCTGCCGATCAGCGGATCGATATTGTCCGCCTTCATCATGTCGCCTGCTATTTGCTCCATGGCGAAGCGGTCGAAGGGCTTATTGCTGTTGAAGGACCGGATTACATAATCGCGCCATAGCCAGATGTCGCGGCTATTATCGAAGTGCAGACCATAGGTGTCGGAATAGCGTGCGTAGTCCATCCAATAGCGTGCGCGCTGTTCCCCGTAGCTGGGACTGGCCAACAACCTGTCCACCAAGTGCTCATAAGCATCGGGCGATGTATCGGACTGGAAAGCCTTTACCTCCTCCGGCTTAGGCAGCAGCCCGGTCAGATCGAGCGTCACTCTTCGGATTAATGTTTCTTTGTCGGCCTCAGGCGAAGGATGCAGTACTTCTTTCTGCATCCGTGCCAGCAAGAAAGCATCGACGGGCGTCTTGATCCATGAGGCATCTTGAGAAGGCGTCGGCACAGCGGGCCGTACTGGTTTCTCAAAAGCCCAATGTGGACGATAGACGGCACCCTCCTTGATCCACTCACGCAAAACAGCGACCTCTTCCGGCTTCATAGGGCTGGCTTGCCCCTGCGCATTCTGCGGCATGAGGTAATGTGGGTCGTGCGATTCGATTCTCTTGATCAATTCGCTCGTTTCCGGGTGACCGGGAATAATGGCGTCCGGGTGACCGTCGCGCTTTCTGAGTGCATACTCAGCCAGATCTAACCGTAGGCCCCCTTTCCTCATTTGCGGGTCGGGCCCGTGGCAGCTGAAGCAGTGGCTGGCCAGCACAGGTTGCACGTCTTGGTTGAAATCAAGGTGATGGCCTGTGGTTGAACTCGCACCGGCCACCTTCGGCTGCATGTGGCAGCCCAGCAACGGCCCCAATAAGAGCCAGGCTGCCGCCATATGGATTGCCAGCCAGGAGTATTGCTGAAACCACGTCTTCGTCAAGCTTTCCATCGCGCTATCCGAGGGACAAAGACGAATTCGGTGATCTGAACCCCGCGACATCACTCACCTGGATGGAATCGAGCAAATTGTAGAATTCTCCGGCAGCGTCGGTCAATTTACCATCTGCGTCAGTTCGCCACACCTATTCCCAACACTTCCGAGTTCCAGCGAACACAAAGATCTCTTATGTCTGGCTCGGCAGTCAAGAACCGAACATCCCGAATAGCTCGGTCATCTTCTAGTAGGTTGAGATGATCGACGTTTTTGTAATTTCATATTCGCCCCATTAGAAGCAGCCAGCGCCTCACCCTTCGAGCAATGGGCCTCCGACAATGGCTACAACGCAGCCGGGCCGTGGTTCCCTCTGACATTCGCTCCTATGCAGATAGGCAGACACAGGAAGCCTTTGATGTCTGGAAGCCAGCGCCCAAAACTTTGCCACGATGATCACGGAAAGCACGCTTGAGACGGAGGCGCTGAGGGACCGGATTCGGTTGTCGGCAACGCTACCGTGACCAATTACTTCATAGTTGCACGGACAATTAGACAAAATATCACTTGCGAGAGTGAATGCGGCCTTTACCCAGCGCATGTATTTGCCGGTGTTCTGAGTGCTGCAGTGCAGGGGCAAGCCAGGCCTCAATGCCTGGCTGGGTCAGCTCGCAGCACGTGCTCACACGAACATCGTGGCGATCGCCTTGGCCAACAAGATGGCTCGCATTGCCTGGGCGGTGCTATCCAAAGGAGAAACTTATCGGCCTCAGTTGTTGGCGGCTGAAGCAGTTGTCGCCTGACACGAATGGTCTGCAATTGATGCCTGGCGCGAAACGCCAGGCTTGGAAATCACCTCCGCGATTCCCACGATCGCAGACCTGCGACAACGGAATAATCGAACTGGAATTCACACAGCATCTGACCAGGTCTGCTGGCGAACAGAGAGATGACAAAATGGTCGAACCCGACGCTCTCGAAACCTGTAATACGGAAAAGCCCCCGGAGGCTGTGAAACTAGGTAGGACGAGAAGCGCAGCGCATTCCATCAAGGTCACGAGCTTCTGCTCACGTAAAGACCGGATACATTTGCGCCGGCCAAACCGTCATTCTCATTTTTCGCTTGCAGTACGGCGGCGGGCCATACCTTCGTATTGCCGATAATTGGCTCAGAACCCAGAAATCAGGAAAATCTTGTGTTCGCACTGTTCGGTGAGTGAGTTGGCGATAGCGTGAATTGAAGCGAAATTTCCGGAACGTCGACCCTATTCCGTTCGCAATGCCTGCATCGGATCAAGACGCGAAGCGCGCCAGGCGGGAAAGATGCAGGCAATCAAAGCGATCAAAAGCAGGGTGAGAATCACAGCACCAATCACAGCCGGATCAGACGGCTCGGTTCCGTAGAGCATCGACCGGATAAGTTGCGTTGCGCCTGCGCTGGCCGTCAGGCCGAGAATCAGCCCGAGGAGCGCCGGCCGCAGCCCGTCGAACAAAATAAGACACAATATCTGCTCGCGTTGAGCACCCAGGGCGATGCGGATGCCGATTTCCGACACCCGCTGGGTAACTAGGTAGGAAAGCACTCCATACATGCCTACCGCGGCCAGGAAAAGCGACAAGGCGGCGAAGGCCATGATCAGATTTGCCGCAAACCCCTGACTGGCCGTGGTCTTGCCGAGAATCTGGTCCATGGTCAGCGCGTTGTAGACCGGTAGCTCTGGTTCGAGCGCCGAAATTTGTTGCTGGATCGGCGTTGACATAGCCAGCGGATCGACGGAGGTCCAGGCCACGATGGTAGCCTCGCTAGTGCGGTTGGGAATGCCGGAGAGGATAGGGAAGTACATGGTGGCCTCGACTGGCTTGGTGACGTCGTAGACCGTGTCGCCAACTTCACCGATGATCTCGTAGTTTTCTACATCGGCATCCCAGCCGGAGCGTACATGCTTGCCAATGGGATCGTCGCCCGGGAAAAACTGATCGACGAATTGTTTGCTGACAATGACGTAATGAGCGTTGTCGAGGCGCTCGTGTTCCGTGAAGACCCGGCCGCGCAGCAGCGGAATCTGCATGACGCTGAAGTACTGCGGGTCGGCGGTCAGGGTCATGGCGTCGTACTGAAGGCTATAACTGGGTGCGGGCCGTTCCAGGATAGTGAAAACTCTGTCGCCCTGGGGCCCTGATCCAGGCGCAGCGGAGGCGAGCGCCGCGCCGCGTACGCCGGGCAGCCGGCGCACGCGCTCAAGGAGCGACTGATGGAAGAGCATCACCTTGTCGCGCGTATCGTATTGGATTTCCGGCAAACCAAATTTTATGGTCATCACATGATCGATACGGCATCCGAGGTCCGCCATGCGCAGGCGCATGAAGCTCTTGAAAAGTAGTCCGGCTGAGACCAACAGCATGACCGTGAGCGCGATTTCAACTGTAAGCATCGTCTTGCGCAGCCGCGCTCGCGAGGCGCTGCCGCTGAGGGATCCCGATGACCGCGAGGACTCCTGTAGCGCCGTGAGTAGTCCTTTGCCGGTGGATGAGATTGCCGGTACGAGGCCAGCCAGCAGCCCGGTGATTACTACCAGGCCTGCGGCAAAAGTGAAAACCCATCCATCGACATGCACGGAGTCGGCCCGCGGCAGATTGCGCCAATTGGCAGCGAGCCAGTGCGTCGAAGCGAGCGAGAGGAGCAGGCCGAGCCCCCCGCCCGCCACGCAGATCAGCAGGCTTTCGGTCATCTGCTCGCGAATTAAAGTAAGCCGGCTTCCGCCCAAAGACCCACGGATGGCAACCTCCTTGCGATGCGCTGCAGCCCGCGCCACCAGCAGGTTCGAGAGATTGAGGCAGGCGATCAACAGCATACAGCCAACCGCGCACAGCAGTACCAGCAGCTGTGTTCGCACGCCCCTCACTAGGTCGTCGATCATCGGCCGGGACCAGACTTCTTCAGCGACGGGCTTGGAAGCATTGGCGAGATGTATCCGGTACTGCACCGCGCTCACCTCGTGCGTCGCCGCTTCTACGCTCACGTCCGGCTTAAGCCGCGCTACCACCTCGCTCTGGTGCCCGTCGTGTATGCCGTAGTCACTCTCGGAAAAAGTCTGCGCGTAGGGCATCCAGTATTGGATCCGCGCGTCCGGATAGGTAAACCAGCTGGGTAATACACCAATGACAGTAGTCGGGATGGTGTCCAGATGAATCTGTTTACCGATGATGCCAGGATCTCCAGCAAAGCGGCGCTGAAAGAGGCTCCAGGTAAGCAGGACTACAGGCTCGCCTTTCGGCTGATCTTCGGCCTCGGTGAAGAGGCGGCCAAAGGCGGGGGCTACGCCGAGGAGTGGAAAGAGATTCGCCGAGCCGCCCGCGCTTTGCGCGACTTCTGGCAATTCGGAATGCACGCCGGAAAAGATGCCTCCGTAGCCGCGCATCGCTGCCATGTCTTCAAAGCCGTGGGTCTGGCTGCGCCAGTCGCGATAGTCGCCTGGCGCAACCGCATTGAACCCGTCGCCGCCTTTGTTCTGGCGATAGTGCTCATAGAGCATTACCAGTTTGCCGGAATCGTGAAACGGCAGCGGCCGCAACAGCACTGCACGCACCATGGTGAAGAGCGCTGTAGTCGCGCCGATGCCCAGCGCCATCACCAGCACGGAGACGACAGCAAATTCGGGCGAGCGCAGTAGCGTGCGCGTGCCGTACTTCACGTCGCGCACGAGCTGCTCCAGCCAGACCCGGCTCCAGGCCGCGCGTGTCTGCTCGCGAATCAGCGTTGTGTTACCGAAGGCGCGCCGTGCTGCAGAACGAGCTTCTTCTGCAGACAGCCCACGCTCCCGCTGCTCTTCCTCTTCCAATTCCAGATCGGAAAGAAGCTCCCGCTCAAGGTCAGCATCCCGTTTCGCGGTTCCTTTCCAGCTCTGCCACCATCGCATTTCAGCTCTCCTCAACGGCAGGCCACATTACGCGGGCCACAGCTTCCGCCATCTGCTTCCATTGCGATTCTTCGACTACAAGCTGTTTTCTGCCGATTTCCGTAAGCCGGTAATACTTGAACTCCCGGTTGCGATCCGGAGCCGTCTCCCATTTCGAGGTGACCCAGCCTCTCTCCTCTAAGCGATGCAATGCAGGATAGAGAGAACCATGCTGCATCTGCAGGAAATCGTTCGTGGTCCGCTGAATATGTTTGCCAATCTGATGGCCATGTGCCGGCCCATAGAGAAGCGTTCGCAAGACAAGCATGTCTAGGGTTCCCTGTAGCAAATTCCCTCGCTGTTGTACCTGCTTTTTAGTCATGGAAGACGTTCGACCCTCAATAGGAAGCGATGGTAGATATTCGACTATCGATTGTCAAGGGCACAAAATCGCCCATCCTCGACGCTAGCCAGCTCCGGACCGGGCCGGGGGTCGCGCAGGTTAGCCACTTTCGTCGACGTTTTCTTCGAGTTCGGCTCGACGGACTTTACGGCTGCGCAAGCTGTCGATAGCCCGGCTGCGGGCCAAAGTGGCGAGCCAGGACAACACGGTGCCGCGCTGAGGATCATAACTCTCGGCGGTGCGCCAGATCTGCAGGTACACTTCCATGGTTATGTCTTCGGCGGATGACGGCTCACCTAGAATCCGCAGCACCAGGCCGTAGACGATTCGGTTCGTGCTGTCGTAGAGACAGGTTAGCGCGGGCTCATCTCCACCAGCGACCCGAGCGATCAAGGCTTCCGATGCGCGGTCATTATCCGACCGTTGTGAAGAGCGTCCCGTGCGCGTAGATCGAGCACGAAAACTCCACTCATGACCTTCGCTGACATCCACTCCGTGCCACCGCTACTTCTGTAGAGTGCATACGGGCAAACCAAACCGTCGAATTGTTCAGCGTCGCGAATATACCATCCGCCTCTTGGCGGAGATGCTGACTGGGGGAGCGCCTTACAGAGTGGAATTCTTTGTACCACAGCGACGTGAATGATTCATCTTCCTAGAAATTGAATTTTGCGACAAACTGCACCAGGCGAGGCTCCGCAGTGCTGACGATATGGCCGAAGTTGGGGTCTTCAACTTGCCCGTCCACCGATGCGGGACCGTAGAACTGCGTATGGTTGAAGGCGTTGAATGCCTCCGCCCGAAAATCCAGCGATCTCGCTTCGGCCAGGCGTACAGTTTTTTGTAGCGTCAAATCGAAGTTACTAGTTCCCGGCCCATAGAAGACGCGGCGCTTGGCGTTGCCCAACTGACCGATAGCCTCTTCGGGAAATAAGGTCGTATTGAAGGCCGGTCTAGCGTTGCGGCCGTTGTTATTGATCTTGAGCGGGCCGGGCAGGTACTGCGGGGTGTCGAGTAGATAGTTATTCACGCCGTTGCCCAATGTACCGAGCAGTGAATTGTCGGAATTGTCGTAGAGCGTCACAGGAAAGCCGGTGGCGAAGCGGGTCGTTCCGGATGCGCTCCAATCAGTGGTTAGACGATTTGACCTGTGCACAACTTTCTCGACAGGCAACGACCACTTATAACTTGCGATGAAAGTGTGTTTCTGGTCCCACGCAGAGATAGCACGACTTTGTCTCGAGTTGATTGGATTAAGCTGCTCGCCGATGTTCGATCCCTGATCGATTGATTTCGCATAGGTGTAGCTCAGCAGGAACTGTGAGCCGTTGTGCCGATAACGAAGGGTCGCTTCAATCGCGTTGTAGCTGGAGTTGGCCACTGACTCGTCGGCTGTGTTCTCGCCGTAATCCGTTCCCTGGCCGACGCGGGTGCCTTGCACGGTTTGCCCCACGCTGTTGGTATAGGTCGTATCTTCCCCAAAGGGACCGCAGGCGGGGATACTGAGGCACAGAGCCGGCTTGCCAGTGTTCACTGGAACGACGGCCAGGATGTGGTGTCCCTGGTTGCCGACATAGCTGACAGTCAGCAGCGTACGCGAGGTGATCTCCCGTTGAATCGAAAACATGTAGTTGTTGATGTACGGGGCACGATTACGGTAATAGAAGAACGGATCAGCCGACAGTGGCACAAAATTCGCCCAATTGATGGAGTTGTCTGGATGGGACCTTGAGACGTTATGCGGCGGAAATGAAAACGGGAAACGCTGTCCGTTATTGAAGCCGCTGGCAGCAGTTATAAACGGCGTGTCCAGTAGGGGCGGCCCTGGACTTAGATAGTTATACCCAAAGGGCGGCACAGCGTACATGATGCCGGCCAGAAGTCCCGGAAACTCGGTGTAATAAAGACCGTAGCTGGCCCGAAGACTGCTCTTGCCGCTGCCTCCGAGGAGCGCCTTAAGAGGTCCGTGTTCAAGCCGCGGCGAATAGGCCAATCCAACCCTCGGAGCAAAGTTTTTGTAGCTTGTTGGCGCGAGCGTCTTTGGAATTCCCGGGTCACCGGTAACCAACAGCCCAGGCAACGCTCCAGGATAGAGCGTGGACTGGGATCCAGGAACGTAGGTCTGCAGTTGGTTGTACTTCTCCCAAAAGGGCATGATCACGTCCCAGCGCAGTCCGGCGTTGATCGTGAGATCGTTTCGGGCGCGCCAGCTGTCCTGCCCATAGACGCCCAGATAGCGGTTGCGCAAATAAAACGGTTGACCGGAGGACTGCGTGTAGTTGCTTGCAACGCCTATCAGAAGATCGGCATAGGGGTCACCGGTCTCTGTCCCGTTGATATTGAACGTTCCGTTGAATGTCGCGTTCGGATGTTCATTTACCTGATCGATATGGAATTGTCCGCCAACCTTCAGAGTATGCGATCCCATCACTCTCGATAGACCGTCGCTCACATAGTATGTGTTGTTGGCCTGTGTCTCATTCGTGATGGGAACACCCATCACGAAGCCGGGAAATGTGATATTTTCAACGCCTTCGAACTGCGGGGCCTGCTCTACGATACCCGGCGTACCAATGCCGGTGGTGAAACCTTGCGAGGCCAGACTCACGCCCAGACCGCCCCTAGGTTGTCCAATGATGTTGGCGTTGCGAAGATATCCAGCGTGGAACTCATTGACGGTATTTGAGCCGATCACGCTGGTATCGCCGAACGACAACAGTTGCGCACGCCCAATGAACAAAGCGTCGAAGCCGGGTATGCTGGCCCCGGCAACCGAGCCCGGATAGGGGTTGTCGAGGTGATAGTCATCGACGAAGTAATACGCTGATATCTGACCGAAGCGGCTGTTGCCGTCGATGCGGATTGAACCCTTGTTGTCGCGAACAGTCTGTGCAAAGGCCGAGGTTGAATACTGACTTGCGCTGACGTTGGGAGATGGAATGTACTGCAACAAATTCTTGCCCGGAGTCGACCACGTGCTTTGCGGAATCACGCCGTCAGGGAAGACCCGGGAATATGGTTCACCGGATATTACCGTGTAACCCAACTTCTGCGTGAGCAGGGATGCCAGATAAGGGCCGCTCACAGAACCGCTGAGGTCGTTGAAGTTGCCGCTACGTTGCACAATAGTCGGCACAGAGATGTTGCCGGTTGAAACGCCTTCATTTTTAAGAGTTCCCTGGTAGTCGGCAAAGAAGAAGAGCTTTTCGTGCCTCAGCGGTCCGCCGATAGTACCGCCAAACTGATTCTGGTTGAATGTCGAACGAGTCGGATCGAAATAACCTCTCGCATCCAGTCCGGTATTCCGGAAGAACTCGAATGCGTTGCCGTGAAACGAGTTGCCGCCCCGTTTGCTGACGACAGTGACCAAGCCACCGTTGTAGTTGCCGTACTCCGGATCGAAGTTGCTGGTTATTACACGGAACTCTTCGATCGAATCGAGATTGGGAATGATCGAGGTGCCTCCGCTCATGTGCTCCTGGACATCGATGCCGTTTACCAGGAAACCATTTGAAGATTCACGCTGACCGTTGATAGACAGGTTTCCAGCATTCAAGTCACCCGATGGGTCGAGGCTCCCGGTAACGCCCGCCATGATGACGGAGTTCGGCAACAGGGTTGAAATCGGCGCTACGCCCGGCTGAATTGCCAACAAGTCCGTGTAGCTTCTTCCATTCAATGGCAGCTCGGTCATTTGTGCACCGGATATGACCTCACCAAGGTGGGTCGCGATGCTTTCAACCCCCACGTCGGATACGGCCGAGACTGTTACTGTGTCCGACCTTATCCCGACTGTAAGAATTGCATCCACTTTCAGAGCCGAGTCTGTATCCACTTGCAGATCCGTCTTTCGCTGCGTCCTGAATCCGTAGGCTGAAATCGTGAGGTTGTAGCGGCCAACAGGAAGATCAGGGAAGGTATAGAAGCCCTTACTGTCTGAAATGGCTTGATAGACAGCCTGTTGAGCGGTGTTGGCAAGGCTGAGGGCCGCCCCTTGTACGACTGCTCCGCTGGAGTCCTTAACCATCCCGGCGACACTGCCTCCAACGGCTGCTCGCAGCGGCAAGACGGCAACAAGAAGAAATACAACGGCCAGACTCCATAAGAGCGCGCTCACGCAGTTAAATGGCACGATCAACTTCGAAGCAGGCATTTCTACCTCAGGGATCGGAGCGCGCTACGCGGACGATAATGCTCTCCGCGGGAACGCCGTGTGGGTTCCTTTAGGTTCCCCGAAACGATGACATGACGGTTCCGGAGCCTTGATACCGAGTAAGCATATGGGCCCTGTGTAGATCGTTACGCATCGAGAGAGGTATCTGGATTGCGAAAGTCGAAATATTTTTTCTCCCCATGCAATCCAGTGTCGAGATCACAACGTATCCATTGACACGAACCGGGAGTCCCTCAACCCTGCAATTCGGCCCCGTCTGGTTTAGGTTCTTCCGTTCCCCAACGCCTTCAAACAAATTGGGAGAGCCGTATGTCAAAACTGAAGTCCGCAGCCGGACTCGTATTGAGTCTACTGATCGCTATGCCGCCCGGGGTGTTTGCATCGAGCCATCGGGAAGCACCCATTACCGCACTGGATCACACCGCTGACATCACCGATTTCTATGCTTTTGTCAGCTACGATCATCCAGATCGCGTCACCTTTGTCCTGAACGTCGACCCATTCCTGCAACCCAGCAATGGGCCAAACTATTTTCCGTTTGATCCATCGATTGTGTATCAGATCAAAATCGACAATGATCATGATGCACGGGCGGACGTCATCTTTCAGTTCCGCTTCCAGACTCACATCCTCGATGCCGGGCTCCCTGTGGGCTACGCAGGAGCGGGCAATGGAGTGAACGCGCCGGCAAACTCGCCAGCACCCATCAAACCCGGTACGCCGATTGTTCCCCCGGCGATCACTTCTCTGACCGGAGACGGCGCCGCAGGCCTGAGCCTACAGCAGACATTCTCCGTAAACATGATCAAGGGCGATCGCGACATTGCATTGACGAATACAACTGGCAGCCCCCTGATCGCTGTTCCAAGCAACGTTGGCCCGCGCACGATGCCAGATTACAATGCCCTGGCTACGCAGGGCATTTATGACCTGCAAGGACGAGATGGCGATTCCAATATTCGCGTTTTCGCAGGCACAGCCGCAGATCCTTTCTTCATTGATCTGGGCGCAACCTTCGACAGTCTCAACTACCGCGCCGGCACCGGCGTTGAAGCTCTAACTCCTGAGCAGGACGCCGACGACCAGCTCAGTTCGGCGCCGAATTCGGTTGCCGGATTTAACGTCAACACCATCGCGATCGAGGTGCCGATTAAACTTCTGACTTGCGACGGAGCCCTCCACGCCGCCACTGATCCGAAAGGAACGATCGGTACCTGGGCGACAACATCCAGAACAGAAATCACCATTCGCAGATTCGCAAACCCTGCCCTAAACTTTGGCCGCCTGGCTCAGATACAACGCTTTGGCAATCCACTCATCAACGAATTGATCATCGGTACAGGAAGCAAGGACTTCTGGAGCATGTCAGAGCCGGTGAAAGACATGCAATTCGCTTCGTTCGACCTCGATCCCCTGATCGGAAGAGTGTTCAACGCCGTATACGGGTTCAAGATACCCACTCCACCCCGAACCGATCTTCTGCCGCTGGTGACATATGCCGCACCGATAGCTCCGAAAGGTACTCCAGCCGGGCCGATTGCTGACCTGATGCGGCTCAACACTGGTGTACCTCCCACTCCGAAGGCGCAGCGCAAGCGGCTGGGTCTGATTGCTGGCGATCCTGCCGGATTCCCAAATGGTCGCCGTCTCACGGATGATGTCGTCGATATTGTCGAGCGTGTGGGCGTTGGTGGCATTTTGAGTCCCGGCTTCAATGTTGCGCCGAACAACCTGCTCGGCGATGGCGTCAACGCTCCCGACGTTCCTCCGCAAGAGATGTTCCCGTATGTTCATTTTGCATACAGTGGACGAAACAGCCGCCATATCAGCCCGGGCGATCCTACGGGCTGCGGGGATCAGCCAACGTCCTCCAGCATGCAGAACTCCGATGCGCCACCAGCAAACCAGGGTGGGCCTTCGCCATGTCCGGTCGATTAACCGCCGCCACGGGTTGTTCGATCCTAACCGGTTCTCCGCGCGAAATATGTTTTCGCGCGGAGAACTATCCCAGAAACTTTCGCGAATAGGTTCTGTATGAAATATCGGTACGCAATATTTTGTATTCTTGCCGCACTCACCTCCGTCGCCGCGCTCGCCCAACAAACCGTAGCAGGTGCGACGGATCATCCCGGCGTCTCCAATGTGGCGGCCGTTCAGAGTGCTACGCCCGCGCAGTTGCGTATCGCGGCGGCCACGCAGCAGCTCAAGTCAGCCCCGAAGAAGGTTCAGGCTTATAACGAGCTTGCGATCGCTTTTCTGGCGCGAGTTCGCGAGACCGCCGATCCCGGATATTTGAAGGATGCAGACACTGCCCTGGCTCAAGGTCTAAGCCTGAACGCGGATGATTTCCAATTGCAGAGAACTCAGGTAGCACTGATGCTGAGCAGGCATCAATATACGCAGGCAAAAGAAAGAGCTACCGTACTCAACCACCGCACGCCTGACGATGTAATGACCTACGGGTATCTTGCCGAGGCAGACATCGCACTCGGCAACTATCCAGAAGCAGAGTCCAACACCCAGTGGATGCTGAATATGCGACCCAACAACATTCCAGGACTCCTGATCGGAGCCAAATTGCGAACGTTATACGGCGATACGCATGGTGCAATCGACTTTCTGAACCTGGCATATTCGGAGACCTCGCCGACTGAGGTGGAAGACCTTGCGTGGATTGCCAATCAAATTGCGTCGATCCAGACCGAATCAGGCCAGATTGACGCAGCAGCTCAAACCTTGGAACAGTCCCAACAGCTCTTCCCTCATTACCCCTACACCATAGAGAATTTGGCCCGCGTTCGCATGTGTCAGAATCGAGCGAGCGACGCAGTTCAGCTGTTGCTGCAGGCCACGTCCATCGATAACAACCCGCACGTTCTTTATCAGCTAGCAAAAGCGCAGGAGGCCGCGGGGCAGCCCAAGGAAGCTCGCGCCACCTATGCGGAGTTCGAGACGTTCGCAAGCGATCCTGAAAGAACAACCGACCAGTCGAGGCTCGACCTCATTTTGATGTACGCCGGAAGTCCTGCCAACGCGTCCAGTGCATTGAAGCTTGCGATGCAGGAGATTACAGTGCGGCAGGATGTATGGACGCTCGACGCCTATGCCTGGGCTCTCTACGCCAATGCAAAATTCCAGGACGCGGACGCCGCGGCGCAGAAGGCCATTGCGGTCGGAATTCAAAACGCTCAGATCTTCGATCACGCCGGTCACCTCGCACAGAAACTGAACCACAGCGTAGACGCCACTAAATACTTCCAGCTTTCTCTTCAGTCCAATCCTGAATCTGAGTACGCCGCCGATGCTCTCAAGTCCGCAAGTCTTGGGAAGGCAACAGATGAGCATGAGCAGACGGTCGCTCAGATCGTGCCTGCTCCAGCGTTGTTGCAGGCCACTGTGGTGCACGATCCTCTGACCGCTGCGGATCGGTCGAATCATAAAGCCGCCTCGATCAACATTGGAACGGCGACCGTCGCCCCGGTCTTCGCCCCTGTTCCCGAGGCCCTGCTCACACCTCACCCAACTGGCACCGACCATCTTATTCAAAGCGCCCAGGCCACTGTCGCTCGCCGTCCGACTGACGCCACAGCGTATGCGGGACTGGGTGCTGCGTATTTCCAGCGCGCGAGAGAGACGGGCGACGTAAGTGACTATCAGTTCGCTGAGCAATCCCTTACTAAGTCGCTCGATCTGGTTTCAGCGGATTTTTCAGCTGACGCGGCACTGGGAACGATGGCTGAGGTCTGCATGGGGGAGCATCGCTTTGCCGACGCGCTCACCTATGCACAGCGAGCACTCTCGCTCGGTACTGGCGATGTCTCGCCATTCGCCATTGTCGGAGATGCATACGCCGATATGGGTGAATACGACAAAGCTGGCGTTGCGTATGGCCGACTGACGCCTCGTGACATGACGCTCTCGCCGCGTGCCGCGTATGCGCGAGACAGTCGAATCTCCTATCTCAAATTCATCGCCGGTGATACCGCCGGGGCGATCTCCCTCATGAAGACAGCCGTCACCGAGGGAGTCGAAGCTCAATTGCCGAGTGAAAACCTCGCATGGTTGTACTACGAGTTGGGAGAGTATGAAACACAGGTTGGTGACTCCGCTTCCGCCGATGCTGCTTACATTACCGCTCTGAAGATCCATCCGGGAGACTATCGCGCTTTGGCAGCGTTGGGTAAGCTCAGAGCGAACAATGGCAGATATGCGCAAGCAATCGTGCTCTACGAAAAGGCCATTGCCATCGTCCCTATGCCTATCTTCGTGGCGGAGTTGGGAGATCTCTATGCAAGATCTGGAAACCAGGCAGAGGCTCAGAAGCAGTATGCGCTGGTCGAGTACATTGGACTGCTTGGACACATCAATCAAGTGCTGCACAATCGCGATCTGGCACTCTTCTACGCCGATCATGATATGAAGCTCGCCGAGGCTCTCGACCTCGCGCAGAAAGAGCTTGAAGTCCGGCATGACGTTTATACCTGGGATGCTCTGGCCTGGGCTCTCTATAAAAATGGCAGGCTGACAGAGGCGGCCCAGGCAAGTGAGAAAGCCATGCGATTCGGAACACGGGACTCGCTTCTTCTCTTTCACGCCGGGATGATCGCCGAGCGCATGGGACAGCCAGAGCAGGCTCGCAATGAACTAAAGGAAGCGCTCCAGATCAACCCGCATTTTCATTTGATCTATGCAAATGCAGCGCAACAGAGACTTGAGGCGTTGGGAGCACAATCCGAATCAAAGGAAGGCTCTGAATAATATGCTCTCTAAAAAGTTTGGCAGGCTCTTCACGCTGCTTTTCTTGCTGGGCCTCTGTCGGTTGGCTGCGGCTCATCCCATGGGCAATTTCAGCGTCAATCATTATTCCAGGATCGATCTGCAGGGCGACCGAATCATCGTCCGGTACTTCATCGATCTGGCAGAGATTCCCACCTATCAGGAACTCCAGCAAGGGAACATTGCCGCAACCCCGATGGATCAGAATTCCGCGGCGGTAGTCCGCTACGTGGCTGCCCGCGGCGCAGAACTCGGACACGGTCTCATACTCGATATCGATGGCAAACAGATTCCACTGCGTCTGGTCTCGAGCGGAGTCATCTTTCCTCCTGGCGCGGGTGGCCTTCCCACGATGAAGATGGGCTTCGTTTACGAAGCGATTTACCCATCGGCCCCATCGATCACGGATCGGAAGCATGTAACCCTGCATTATGAGGACAACAACTACCCAGGACACTCCGGATGGAAGGAGATCATTGCACTGGCTTCTGCCGGCTCTTTGCTCCGTACTTCGGTTCCATCGACGGATCGCAGCGGCGAGTTGAGCAACTATCCGACCGATCTGCTCACCAGCCCTCCTCAGTGTCTTGAGGCGTCACTATTAGCCGCGCTGCCGCCAGTCGCTGACGCGCAGTCTCACGAAACCTCCAAGCCATTATCGCGGCATATAGAGGCTCCGGCGGCCGATATGACATTTCCGCAGAATCATCCCAGCACAGCCGTGAATGCTGAGCCCATACATAAGCACACCGCAACTGTACCTGCTGCGGCATCACTCGAATCGGCGCAATCTGCATTGGCGCATTCGACTACCGTGCATCTCCAGGCCAATCAACAACAAACGCCGCGCAGCAAATTTACCGAGCTGATCACCGCCCAGCATCTAAGCGCCTGGTTCCTGTTCACCGCTGCATTCATTGCTATCGGTCTGGGAGGGCTGCACGCGTTGGAGCCTGGCCACGGCAAAACCATCGTCGCCGCCTATCTTGTGAGCTCTCGCGGCACCGCGCGGCACGCTGTGCTGCTGGGCATAATCGTCAGCGCATCTCATACCGCCGGCGTATTCGCACTGGGAGCGATCACGTTGTACGCATCACGCTACATCGTGCCCGAGCAACTCTACCCCTGGCTGGGCGCTTTCTCGGGGATCACGATTGCGAGTCTTGGATGCTACATGCTCATGCGTCGCCTGACCGGCGCGGCCACGGATCACTCTCATGCCCCAGGCGCATCCCATGGTCACTGGATGTTCTGGAAGAAGCCAACAGAAGAGCAGATAGAATTCAATCCGGTCGGAAGCAATACGAATTCCGCACAATCTGTAAGCCTGACTCAGCTTTTTACTTTGGGTATCACTGGCGGGATCATCCCATGCCCGGCAGCACTGATCGTACTCTTAAGCGCTTTTGCGCTGCATCGGATCGGCCTGGGCTTCTTTCTGATCGTGGCCTTCAGCGTCGGACTTGCGGCTGTTCTAATTGCGTTCGGCATGTTGATGGTCTACGCGCGCCGCTTCATGACAGGCCTTCAGGTCGACGGTCCGCTCACCAGGCGTTGGCTGCCGGTCGCGTCCTCCGCATGTATCACTGTCCTCGGCTTGGTCCTGACAATACAGGCCCTCTCAGCCGTGCATCTCGATGTGCACCTGTTTTCCAAAGAGAGACTTGGACCCATCTTGTTCGTCACGGGTCTGGGCCTGATCTTGGGGATGCGGCATTCCACCGATGCGGATCACGTGGTTGCCATTTCAACCATCGTCACCAGGCAACGAAGCATCCGCAATGCGGCATTTATTGGTTCCATCTGGGGAATGGGTCACACGATCACGATCTTTATTGTCGGCTCTCTGATCATTCTCTTCGGGGTAGAGATTCCACCTCGTATCGGGTTATCCATGGAATTCAGCGTCGCCATTATGCTGATTCTCCTCGGCGTTCTCAATCTCACCGGCCTCATGCAGAAGGTGACCGCCTACTTCACCCCGGCGGCCATCGCAAGTCTAAATCCGGCTGAGAAAGCCGCGGGGCAGGGTGTCGAGATCGCGATAGGCGGCCTGTACCAGAACTCGGTTGGCCGTTTAGGTCTGTATCAATGCGTCCGACCGCTGGTAATCGGATTGGTGCATGGGCTCGCGGGATCCGCAGCGGTGGCCTTACTGGTCTTGTCGACGATTCACAACCCTGTCTGGGCAACCGTATATCTGCTCATCTTCGGCGCTGGAACAATGGTTGGCATGATGTGCATGACTGCGGCCATTGCTTTACCTCTGGCCTATGCTGGGCATCGCTTTTCCATCCTTAGCCGTTATCTCGGAGTGGCCTCCGGCATGGTCAGTCTTTGTTTCGGATCATTTCTCGTGTATCAATTAGGTTTTGTAGGCGGACTATTCACAAGCCATCCACAATGGATACCGCAATAGCCGGGTGGGTCCAATAGAAATGCTCAGCTTCGTGAATCCTTGATAGCTTTTAACCTTGTAGTCCCTTCGCTGGTCCAAGCCTCCGGACCTAGTCCTGGCTTGGTGAACCACTTGGCAGAAAAGTAGGCTGTTCGGACACTTGGCGGCCAACGGGCCTATGTGGCGTGCACACATCATAAAAGGGCGCCCTCTGGAGTAGGTTTGCCCGATTAGATGCGCTGGGAGGGTCGGCCCCGATCACGGAATGGCAATAAGCTACCGTGGAGAAATCCGAGTCGCCTTGTTCCGTTGAAATTGGAGGAGGGCCGATGAAAAAGGCGAAAGCTGCGACATCCTTCCCGACGACAAGACCGGGCCGATAGCGAAGAACGCGGATACGCGAACTGCCCATATTTCGAAATCAACTCGATCCCGTAATTAGACGATAGATCTGTGTGCCATATTTTTTCACGATGTTCATCCCGATTCCCGGCACAGCTACCAACTCTGCATCGTTTCGAGGACAGGTCGCAGCGATACCACGCAGCGCCCGATCGCCAAAGACCCGAAATGCCGGGATCTTTCTGTGTTTGGCCTCGTTGAGTCGCCTTGCGCGCAAAGCCTGTTCAATACGAATCTGCGGCTCCGGCTCACGCACAGCTGCTCCTGTTCTTGCCGGCCCAGATTGCGTTCGAGCTGTAGCTCTTGGAAGGATTGGGTTCTGTACGAAGATCACCTACGGAATAAACTTAGAGAGATACTCCGGTTATCCGCTGACGGCGAGACCTTTTCCACTCGGGTCCTGTCCGGGACCTCCAATTCCTCGAATGCCTTCTGACTGTGATGGGGCGACGGGTGACTGTGTCGCACAATTATCGTTATGTTCCTACGGCCTGCAAGTTCCTGGACGGTTCGCAGATCCACTACGGGCATTACGAGCCGACTGATGAAAGTATGTCTGAGATCGTGCCCGCGAAATTACTGAAGCCATAGTCAGGTGAATGCGCCGGAATTCGAGTCAGGTGGATTTGGTGTCCGTTTTGGTGTCCGTTCGATTTCGAATTTCGTGCGCTGAGATGCGACCGAGTGCAGAACGACACTGCGCCTTATCTAGCAGAAAATGAGCAGGTTATTCTGCTCAATGCGATTAGGTGCAGCGGCGCGCGAAATGGCTAAATTCACATTTCGAGTCTTGATTTCCGTGCGAAACTTCCCACGATTTGCTCGCGACGATCACCCTCAACGCACAACGGGTTGAATAAGTGTTTGTGCCAATCACCTTTCGAAAGAAGATGCCCTGACATGTTCTCGCTGCGTAGCTACCGTCGTTCCGATTAATTTTTCTTGAACTGATGCTTGACGATCGTGGAAGTTTGATTCCAGAGTGTATTGCGTGCCCTGCTGTGTGAGCACTGTATTTGGGATGAGCTACATGACTTCCATCAATCGCTCAATCGGATGAACATCCCGTTCTGCGATGATGAAAGGAAGGTGAGCTCACTTTGTCGTCAAAACGGGATGTGTCGATAGTTCCCTTATCTTTCAGTTACGTCGAGTCCAATCGCATAGTTGAGGAACTCAAAGTCGACTGGTTGGGTGTGATGTGACTGAACGACAGCGCACTCGCTTACGATGAAAGTGCACGAGTGGGCCAATCTCAGATCAGAGGAATTCAATTGACCGCGACGGGATCGAGTCGCCGGACGGCAGCTTGATTCAGGGCGGGAGCAAAGTGCGCGTAGCGTCCCGTCATGGCTAGGCTCTGGTGTCCTGCCAGAGATTGGACAGTACGTAAATCAACCCCAGCCTGCACCAGTCGGGTTATGAAGGTGTGACGAAGGCAGTGCCAAGTGAAGTCCTCGATCTTGGCTTCTTTTACCGCGCTTTCGAAAGCTTTCTTGATGTCTATGATCGGCCGCTTCTTATATCGATCTGACCGGAAGACCCGGTCGTCATCAGGACGGTTCTGATACAGATCGTCGATCACCGCGAAGCAGGTTTCATTCATTGTGATCTCCCGCGACCGATTGTTTTTGGGATGGGGAACGATAATCACTTTGCGGCTCATGTCTACATCGCTCCATCTCAACCCGAACTGTTCGGACTTCCGTAGTCCGGTGTGCAAAGCAAAGACAAACGCCGGCATGTGCCCAGGACACCGACTTGCGATCGCCGCTTTGAGGCTAATTTCCTCCTCGGGCCTGAGATACCGTATACGACCGTCCCCTTCATTTCTGTGCTCGACTGACCGGACCGGATTGCGGCTGACCTTGTCGTTGCGGAGAGCGAGCTGATAAGCCTTACTCAGTACGGTCTTGTACCGGTTCTTGGTAGCTGGACTCCACCTGGGATGACTGCTGAGCCAGTCGTCGATTTCTTTGGGTTTCACCGTGTCGGCGGCACGACTGCCCAATTCCTTGATGATCAAATCCATCCGGCCTGTGAAGGTGCGAAGATCCCGCTTGTCGTGGTCCTTATACCACTGCTTCGCTTCCTCCCCAAGTTCGGAGATGGTGATGGGCCGCTGTCGCAAGTTGCTGGGAAGTTTTATGCCCGCACGGGCTTCCGCCTTCCGTTTCTGGTAGAGCGCAATCGCGTCGGAACGGCGTCCAACCTTTTCGCGACGAATCTTACCAGTCTCCGTAAAGCGAATCCACCAGATGCCACTTCCCGGGTCCCGCTCGTACACCCCTCTGACCTTGGATGGAGTCTTTTTCTCGACCATAAGCGCACTCAAAGCAGCAGTCTAGCACAACTGACACCAGAACTGACACCAAGCACTTTTGAGGGTATTTTATACCTATGTAAGTTATTGATTCTATGGTGACCCCGGGAAGATTCGAACTTCCGACCTGCGGTTTAGGAAACCGTTGCTCTATCCACCTGAGCTACGGGGCCACACGAAGCACGCTGTAAAGAATATCGCAGCTGAACTTCAATTTATTTTAACCTGCCGTCCCATGCGCTAGTTCCTTCCCCGTCTTCTTCATCGTTCTGCACCTGTCTAAAAGAAGTCCATCGGGAAGAATCTCCAGTGGGCTTCGGAGGGCGATCCGGAACAAGTAATTCCGGCAAGAGCGGAAGAGCAGTTGAAAACAGACGGAAGGCAGTATGTGTTCCCGCATGAAAGCGTAACTGTTCTCTTATTTCACGAGAACTCATAGTGATTTATCGAGATAAAGCAAATGAACATCAGGGAACTTGCAGCGGACGGAAGCCTTGAATTGGGAAAAGGCCGGTAGGACCATTCTCTTCAATCATCGGTTGAGGACGGAAAAGATAGCGCATGAAGAAACCTACCTTCTCGCTGGCATAGTCTCTTGAATTGTTGAAATTCAAATATCCACCCACGTACCAATGTTCAGCAATCGCGTAGGCACCTTCTGCGTCGAGACTGTAGTTGCCTCCAACATTCGTCTGTTCGGGGTAGAAGGGGTTTCCTCTTGCCGCCTGAATGGACGGGTCCAATGGATAGTATGGGGTCGAATCTTCCTGAAAGGCTTGTACACCCAGGCTTCCCGCAGCACGATAGTGGAACTTTGAGCCATAGTGTCCATTGAATGTGATGGGTATGCCGGCAAGCATATAAGCCGCTGGGCTAAAATATCCGCCTTGTCCATAGGTAAAGTAGCGAAGATTCTTGTCGTAGTGCATGCCGAAGAAATTCATGCCAATCGTGAGATTGCCGTATTGCGGGCGATGCAGAACAGCCCAGTAGGCACCGGCGTCTCCGTCCAGTCGCTTATTGTCCTGCACATGTAGACCAGTAATGTACTGTCCTCCACCCTGGATATACCAACCGGAAGTACTGTTGCCGAAGGCTAGTTGTAATTGGCCTGCATTGGTGATCACACCGCCCCACGTGTTGCCGACATACGTAGCACTTTTACTTCCGAGATCACGCAGTCCCGCATAAGAGAGCTGCGTATCGAAAATAGGATCGCGCGAGAACGTCAACGTGAAATGCGATGTAGGCGGATGAACATACACTCCTCCAGTTACGTTCTCCACGAGAAAACCGTGCGGCGTGTATCCGAGACTCGCACCAAAGGCAGCGGTGCGTAATTGCAATTCACCGCCTATGCCCGCGGCGGACTGGACATACGGAACGGATCCGGCGGCCAGGGTTCCCTGCTGAAATGTTGCTGTATTCGTCGCTTCCCCTGAGTCAAGGAGCACAGGCCGCGTGATAACGGTTGCGCGCACTCCCGACCCGAGCATGCTGGATCCTTCGATCTGTCCTGTATAGGCTGCAAGGCGGTCATATCCAGGCTGTCCGCTGCGATAATCGACACCGGATGCCCCTCCAATCCAGCCGCTTGAAGCGCCTTGGATTATCGCGAGTTGCTCTTCGATCTGTTCACGAGGAGTTTTCACCCGGACAACATGCACGCCTGGGCCTGTCAATGGTGGCAACGCTGGGATTTCAGACCGTGCCGACTCAGTATTCGCAAGTGACGGAGCGCTGGAGATACTGTTGCTGGGGTTGATTGGATTCTGCGGAACAGCACTGGGATCTTCCTGCTGCCCGGCTTCATTGATTTGAATTTGTCCGTTCATCTCGCGAATTGCAGTTTGCAATCGGCTTGCAGGATTGGGATCGCTTGCATTGATGATCTGAGTGGTACTGGATGAGCGACTATAAGCGCCGTCCTGAGATTGAACCAATGGGTGCACCGGCACTTTCATCGATGCGGGTTCAAGATAGTCTACGGATGAAGAGACTTCTTCCCTCTCGATGGGAGCAGGGACGTGGCTGACGGGAATCCTCGACGGGGAAACATAATCTTCCGCGCGTTGTGTTAGCGCTCTTGGCGGAGGAAGCAAGCCGGGGTTGTCGGAAACCGACGCGAGTTGTCGATCTCCACGATCACCCTGCTCTCTTGCAAATGCATTCACACGACCGTCCTGGCCAGATTGAGCAAAGTCACCAAGCGTCGGAACGTTTTTGCCGGGCGCATCCTGCCAGGAAACATCTGTCCTTTTTCCGCTATCCACTGGATCAAGCGGTTCACTCATGCGGGTCGCGCGTCTGCCCGGCGCAAGCAATTGCATAAGCTGTTGCGTAGGAGATGCTGCGCCTGGATCACCCACGCCGCTTCCCGGGACGCCGGGCTGTGTGAAAATTAAGCCAGGGGATCCAGGCCCCATTGCATCTAGCGCGGCACGATAATAAGCAGCTGCACGATCTGAGTTCCCACGCGCCTGTTCATATTGCGCGGCCATCTTCAGAATAGTCGGATCATCCTTGTACTGGTCGAGCGCGCTTTCCAGCCATGTTTCGGCCTGCTTCATATCGCGGGCTGCGAGCGCCGCACCGATGGCACCTTGATATTGGGGAAGCGGCGCATGGCTCATATCAAGAGAGGCATAGATGGCTACAGCCTGCTCAGGCTGACCTGCCTTCAAATAAACGCCCGCGAGCGCGCTGTAAACTTCTGTATTCTTTGGAAACGCCTGAGCTGCCGCATCGAGAATCGCTACGGCACGACGCTGATCGCCTGCCGTGAGCTCGCTATTCGCGCGGCGTACACTCCAGGATGCCCATAGCCGGTTGAAGTCTGCTTGCTGAGCACCTGTCATGTCAGGCGCATTGGAAAGATTCGATACAAGAGCGTAGAGCCGCTGATCGTCGCCGGCTTTCAACAATACCCAGCCATACTGAATCTGCACATCAACCGGCTCGTCTATGTTCCTATCGCTATACATTTGCGACAACTGAGTGAAGGTCCGTATCGCAGCCTGACTCTGCCCAGTCGCGGATTGAATGGATGCCAGGGTTTGCAGGAAGGATGGATCTTGTTCAAGCCGAAGATGCACGGACTCCGGCATGGAAGTGACTTGACGCAGAGCCTCACGATCTTGATTCGACTGATGTAATGCGCTCAACAAGCCGCGCCAGGCCGGCAAACTTTCGGGACTTTGGTCCAACTCCCGGCGATAGATGGCATACGCCTTCTGCTGATTTCCCTGCGCCGCATAAATATCTGCAAGCTGTAGTTCGATGCCCGACTGAGGAGGAGGCGCTACGGACAATGCTTTTTCGAGATATTTTTGTGCTCTATCCCATTGGTGACGCGTTTGATAGATAGAACCAACGAGTACGAGAAAACCGGGGTCGTTCTGTTGCTGGTTATAGACAGACTGCGGCATGCGGCCAACTGTAGCAAGCGCTTCATCGTCGCGCTGAAGCTGATGCTGTGCCGCAATCAACGCGCGCCATGCTCCAGCGTTTTCAGGGTCTTCCGCCACCACCTGACTGTAGAGTTGCAGCGCGGGTTCATAGCGCTTCGCGGTCATCAGCAATGCAGCATATTGCATCTGCTTATCGAGAGGCAGATCACGCCCCTGATTCGGAAATGGCAACGCAAGTGCCTGCTCGATAACTCGATCCGACTCGGCTTTTCGTCCCAACGCCAGATTGTCCTGTGCAAGGGCACCCAAATAATCTGGGTCTCTAGCCAACTGAGCACGAACATTTGAGGGCATGCGTTCGCTGGTCGCTAACGCTGCCTGAGAGTCGCCAGCCGTGGATTGTGCAAGAAAGAGTCCTCGCCATGCTCCTTCTCTGTCTGGTGCGGCTTTTACAGCGCGTTCGTAAGTGTCGACTGCTTCTGCGGTGTTTCCTATTTGCACCAGAGCCCCGGCAAGGCCTTCCAAAGCTTCGGGGCTGGATGGCTTAAGCGACAATGCCGCACGATAGGTATCGATAGCAACTTCACTGTTGCCAGATTGCAATGCATCGCCAGCTTGCGCCATCTTCTCCCAAAAGCGCGAGGTAGAGATTGCGCTGTCAAGCCCTCTGGCGCCCGCCGCACGAGCCCGCTCAAGGAAATCAGCAGCTTCAGCAAAATTTTGCTGCTTCATGTACACATAACCCATGCCGCTCAGAGCACGCGGATTATTCGGTCTCTTATCCAGCAAGGTTTGAAACTGTTGCTTCGCCTCGTCCAGGTGGCCACTATTAAGGGCACGGTAAGCAGACCCCTCCAGTGGATCTCCGGCAGGCGTAGCAGCAACGTGCTCACTGGTTGGCGCGGAAGACGGAACAACTTGCGTAGTGACGGCTTTTGCATTCCAGTCTTCGGCTTGCTTTAAAGCGTCTGCTGCCGAGGGAACACTATCGTATCGTTGCAGAATGGCAATGCCTTCGGCACGAGTCTTCGGGTCGTAAGTAAGAATTCGTCCAAGTGTGACTTCATAGCGGGAATCAGCTGGGAATTGCCTGGATAGTCTTCGTAGCCCTTCAATAGCGTGTGGTCTGTCAGCAGGTATTGCTGCTTCGGTATCGTAATATGCGAGCGCGTAGTTGCCTGCTGGCGGCGTCGCTCCAAAAACATCGCGATAAATACGCATGGCCTCGGCATATTTGCCATTCTGAGCCAGGCGACCTGCCTGGCCAATCCGTACTGTCTGAGGCGCGACATCCGGCATGGCCTGAATTTTGGAGATGTCTGCAGTATTACCTCCAGCGGCACGGTACCGGTCGAGATATTTTCTCGCTTCGTCGGACTTCCCCAACTGCATATCTGCCTTGGCAACGCCAAGCAGAGCCTCGCGATTGGCGGGGTCGGCAAGCAGCACCTGCTGCCACGTTTGGACTGCCATATCGAAGTGACCGCCGGCTGCCAGAGATCGTGCCTTGGCCAACAGGGCTTGTTCGGCAGGAGAATCCGCTAACGCAGCGGATGTGAAACCAAGCGCGAGCGTACAAGTAGCTATGAGAAGCAGGTTTCGGCAAACGTTGCGGTTTACTTTTTCCATTGGACCCTCAGCGTTCCATCCGGATCGAACCGAAAGCGTTGTTCCCGCCAGCCCAAAGCGAAGAGCGCCAGATTCTGGTCGTAGTAGCGCGACGGAGTACCCAGCAACTGGGTTGACGGATCAAATTGAGCGTTCACATTGCGCAACAACATGGCTGCAGTCTCTTTGTCTCCCAGACTCAAAAGAAAAGGCACCATCGCGGCCGAAAATCCTGGCGGCGCTGCTGTGCCCAAAATAGTGCCATCCGGAGCAACAATCTCCGGAGGTGCCATGTGCGTCTTTATATAGCTGGACATGGGCGCAAAGGTCTCCAGCAATTCCGCTGAACCTGGCGCCTCTCTCGGCGTCATCCCCGCCCAGAGGTAAACGCGGATGGCATCATAGCTGCCTCGCGGAGACTTGGAAGAATTTCCCGGCTCACTTACCGGAGAAAATCCCTTATCTGCCGTGTACTCCACCCAATCCATGGCAAATCCGGATGGACTTGCGTGTCGTAACCATACCGGCAAAGCCGTGGCCATTGACTTCCACGGTCCGTCTGGAGCTGCTTGGTTTGCGGCCAGCAAGAGCGGCAGCGGGGTATAACTTGGGTTCACCACCCAATGATCTGCATCCGGGTGAAAACCATATCGTCCCGGCAATAATACCGTGCCTACTTGCGGAAGCACGGCAGATTCCTCTTTCGCGATCTGCGACAAAAGTGTCTTACCGGTCTTGCTGTATTGAGGTTTTGCCCAAAGCCGCCCGGCTTCAATCAGGCTATACGCGATCCAAAGATCTGAATCAGAGGCAGAATTCGAATCTAATACACCCCATGAGCCGTCGTTCTTGCGTCCCCAACTCCATGCCGGCAGGTTCTTCGTCAAATCTCCTTGCGCCAGATTCTCTTCCGTCCAGGACCGAAGCTTTTCGAAAGCGTTGCCGTCTCCTGCAATCAGAGAGAAGAACATGGCATAGCTCTGCCCTTCAGATGTGGTCATCTCATTTTGATCCGGGTCGATGACACGCCCCTGAGGGCTGACAAAATGCGCAGCATAGTGATCCCAGAATGGCCACGAGCTCACGGCGTTTGCTTTTGGTGAAAGCAGAATGCCGAGCAACACGACCATCAAAAGGGAGCACCTCATGTTGCCTGCGCCTCCAGGCGCGCCTTTGCCCTTCGGTCGAGCCATGCCCGTGTCCACGGCACAACAAAGAGGCCGAGTACAAAGGTCAATACCACAATCATCCAGGGAAATGCTCTGAGCCAATAACGAACGCGAGACCACCACGGCAGATCGCCAACATGATAAAAACGATCGCCCAGACGGTACGATGTAAAGTCATTTCCGTGCAAAACACTTACCGACTGGCTGATGTCACCAGATGTAGATGACTTCATAAAAGCAGCGACGAAGGAAGACGCAGCAGCATCGTTCTTCAAAGTCACGCTGACAATCGAACGGTTCGACGACCACGGAGATTCAATTCCCTGGATCAGCGCATCGGGAAACTGGCCCAGTGTCTCCAGAAGGCCATCCCTATCTTTTGACTGCTCTACTTTCCACCACCAGTTGGGCCGCATTTCGGCCACTTGCCACCATGCGTGTTGAAGCGAAGCAAAAAAGCCACCGGTATCGTGGATCGAAAAACCATCCTCTTTCACGGCGATTGGAAGTTGTTGACTAATCCGGGCGAATGCCGGCTGGTCGTCCGGCGCGCCAAGAATAAGGTAGTCCGCATCCCCTCCGAGACTAGAGGAATCACTCACGCGTACACGTAACGCAGGGTAGCCCGTCTGCTCGCCGAAATATGCAAGTAAGGAAAGATATACGCCGACTTCATCCGGCGTAGGTCTCGGTGGTACCACGATTTCGGTCTGAGAAAGGTCAGCAAAACGGGTAAACGGAAATCCGGCATTTGCGAATAACTCCAAGTTCGGTAAAGCAGCCCAGTGATTTAGCCCTCGAATATCCAGATATGAACTACGCAAGATGGCACCCTGGAGATTGATCGGAGCTGTATCTTGGCAATTTCCCGTCTTCGCTAATTGAAAATAAAAATTAAAGAGAAAAGTATTGGCAAACGGCCGCATATTCGCTAGCGGCACAGCTACGTTATATGCAAGCGTCTTTTTGGGGTTGTTCTCATGCGGTAATGGAAGTTCATTGACTAATGAGCCATTCGCGCTGACACGCAGGGTAGAACCGTTTGCCAGAGGAACAGCGTTGTAACGGTAATCCATGTGCAGAGGTATATTCTGCAGGTCGCCGTAATATAGATCTGGCGGCACTCGAAGATAGACAGGCAGTGGTCCCGATCCATCGCTCTGCAGCTCCGCATCACCCGAATAATCCCAAAACGGTGACAAGCGATCAGTCTTTAACCATAGAGGAGCGTCATCGGCATGACGGGCCTCCGGCAACTGGAACCCGGAAATATGGACCGTGGTTCCTTGCAGCATCGTATTTCCCGTTGTAATCGCACGAGCTGCAGTGATCAATTGATCTGCGTCATCGCCTGCAATGATAAGCACTTTTCCATAGGGATCGACAGGATTTGTGCGCACAGCGATTGTAGGCCCATCGCCGCTTAAATCGATGCCCGCTGGCAGTGCGGAATGATCTTCGGCAAAGAGGACGATATTGCCTTTCGGCAGTGTATCGCCTATAGTCACAGGAAAATTCAGCGGCCTCGATTTCGCGAGAACTCCAAACCACGAAGCCACAATACCCGCGGCCTGAAAGGCCTTGTTGCTGGGCCGGTCACCCGAAAAAGCAAACGGAATCGAAGCTGAAGCACTGCTTATTGCGCCATCGTAAAAAGGCAAAGGTAAGATTTTCAGATCATCTGCAAGCGGCAGCAATGAACCGGAGATTTCTATGCTTGAGGAGTCTTCAACACGACTCCAGAGCACAGTGTTTGCAGGATCTTCGCACTTTTGCGTGTAGTGACCGATAAATTCAAATCCCAGCACATTGTTGCGTACCAGCAGCTCGGACGGAAGAGGCAAATCAGCTCTTAAAGCATCCTGAACGTCCTCTACTTTCTGCGGCACCGGCAGTGTGGTCACCAGTGTGCCGTTGAGAAATACGTTGAGGTGGCTCATCTGAGCAATCAGGCCGGGTGAAAAAGCGTAGTGCAAATGCAGCGTTGCTCTTTGAACAACTTCAGTCTGGGGTAATGAAAATGGGATATTGCGCGATGCAGCAACACCGCGAAATAGAATCGCTTCCGGTATTCCGATGTCCTTTAGAGAGAAAGTCGACTGAAAGCCGCCTTCACCCGGAATTGCAGCAATAGGAGAAGGAAGGCCAGCCACAGATGCAGGAGATTTTCGCGACTGTTGTGCGCGCAAGGGCGCGGCTGCTCCGGCCAACAGCATCGCGATCATAACAGCGGCTGTTCCGGCACGCGCTGCCGTTGCCAACTCTGGCGCCTTTCTTTTTGGGATCAACGTTCCAAGCGCATAACCGACTCCTTTTATTGAGAGACGGACGAGACGTGCAAAACTGCGGAAGGGCCTATCTGCTTCGCGGCGCTCGCTTCGGCTCAACCAGGAATCAGCACGAGAATAAAGTACGAGCGTTAACAATTCTTCTTCTTCAAGAGAGAGTTCGTCATACTTGATGCGCAAGTTCATCCCATCTACGTTGACGATAGAGGCAGGAAAGTTCGTCTCCTGTTTGCGTAATGGATAAATCACCCGAATCTGGGAGCCAGCCTCTAGAGCTAACGGCTCTTCGAGTTTGAGCCCAGCCCCGCCCAAAGACATATCCACCGATTCACCAAAAATGCTTCTTCCGTCCGGCAGCCGTATCTCAACCGGCATATGCATATCGATGCGCACATCTGTTCGCACTTGCCGCGATTCAAATGCCACCGCATTCGCCGTGCCGACGATCACCATATTGAAGAGAATCCAAAAAACGTTCATGGCAACGGTTCCTGGATGGTCGGCATTCCAGTAAAAGAAGCGAATTGGTGCGACAAGCAGACCCAATACATTCAAAAGCAGCAGTGCGACGTAAGGACGAGCAATCCGTGAATCGAAATAACTCTTCTGAACGACCCCACCCTTTGCTGTGACATTAAATTTGCCGAGCTTCGGATTTACGAGTGCAAGCAGTGTCGGACCAAGTATGTAAGGCGCTAGAACGGTTTCGTAAACCTCATTCCAGAACGAGTGGCGAAATTTTCCCTGTATGCGGAAATTCGTAACGTTCGAAAGAAAAAGGTGAGGCATCGCATAAGCAAGAATTGCGATCCAGTGACCTGGAATGTTAATGCGCCCAAGCAGCATGTAGACCAATGGCGCTGTCAAAAATACGAGACGCGGAACCGCATAAAGAAAGTGGATCATCGCGTTGAAATAGCACAACCGCTGCGGCCACTTGAGTCCACGGACGAAAAGAGGGTTGTCGGTTCTCAGCACCTGTATCATGCCGCGGGCCCAACGGATTCGCTGACCCACGTGACTGGACAGACTCTCCGTTGCGAGGCCTGCCGCCTGCGGAATATTGATGTAGGCAGTATTCCATCCGCGGATTTGCATGCGTAGGGATGTGTGGGCATCCTCTGTCACGGTCTCGGTAGCGATCCCGCCGATCTCATTGAGTGCTGTACGACGCAGAACTGCGCACGAACCGCAAAAGAAGGTGGCATTCCACAGATCGTTGCCATCTTGAAGAACGCCATAAAATAATTCGCCCTCATTTGGAATGACCATGAACTGATGGAGATTTCGCTCAAACGGATCGGGCGAATAAAAATAGTGAGGGGTTTGCAGCATCCCCAGTTTGGGGTCTTTTAAAAACCACCCGAGTGTGACTTGCAGAAAGCTGCGCGTCGGCACGTGATCGCAGTCAAATATCGCGACATACGGTGAATCGAGGACAGCTAACGCATGATTAATGTTTCCTGCCTTCGCATGTTTGTTGTCAGTTCGAGTAATGTATCCGATATCGGCTTCTTCACAGAACTTCCGGAACTCCTCCCGCCGGCCGTCGTCGAGCACATAGACGTGCATCTTGTCCTGTGGGTAGTCGATATTCATGGCAGCGAAAGCCGTAGAGCGCACAACAGACAAAGGTTCGTTGTAAGTAGGGATAAGAACATCTACATGCGGCCAGTCTTCTATACCTTTCGGCAATGGGAAAGGGGGTCTGCGAAGAGGACGAATGGTTTGAATGTATCCCAGAAACAAAATGACGAATGCGTAGAATTCCGCAGAAAGTAAAAGCAGCATGAAGGCGATATTGATCACCCCCAATTTATGACCTGGATCGGCAAGAGCTTCGATGACCGTGGAGCAACGCCAATAGGCGTATCGCGCCGTGGCAAGCATCGAGGCAAACATCAGAGCGAGCGTGACGAGTTCGGAGCCGGAAATACGATGAATCGCGAAAGTAATTGCGATTGTCAGAATGCCAAGGACAGCCTGCTCCGGCCATTTGAAATCAATGGTTGTGCATTCAAATGCTAGAAAAAGCAGAGACCCGTAAATAACAATGCGCGCGATGCTTGCCCAAAGGCTGGATTTGGTACCGAGGGATTTCCATCGAACCAAAATTCTCTTCATCGCTCGCTCCAGCGCCCAGGAGCCCTCCCTACAAGATGAACTGGCGCGACCTTACGCACCCATGATGCGACCTCCATAAAGTCGCGTGTTACGTGTGATTCAGGCACATGGTCTGCAACCGTCATTCTGGAAGCGATGGCCTGTGCAATTTCCGCTCCGCTGTGGATTGTCATCGGCAAAAGATGTTCACCACACTGTCGCTGGACCAGTCCGCGAGCCTGCTGGTGCATCGGGTCATTCTCGTCAAAACGGTTGAATAGATAGAAAGCAGGAGGGATCTGAATCCCTCGCGATTTCATGGCCTTCAAGGAAGCCTCGATGCGGGAAACGGTCAAAATCGAATTCAAATCAGGTAGTAAGGGAATAAGGACGACGCCACACATGCCAAATATTTCTGGCAGCATGCTCATGGATGCCGAACCAAGATCGAAGATGGTCCGCTGGGCGTGGAGCATTGCCGTTTTGACATCACCGTCCAGCCATTCCTTCGTGACCTCATCGGCTCCAAGAACCTGAAGCGGAGGATAATGTGGTTCGGGCGCTAGAAACGTTCGCAGTCCAGTCCGAAGATCAGCTGCTCCGAAATAGAAAGGTAAAAGTCCGCTAACGGACGCATCAACCAGCAATACCTGCTCGCCCAGAGAGCATAAAATCCTGCCCAAACTTGCGCAGAACGTGGTCTTTCCTACTCCACCGGCAAGAGAATATACCGCTAGAGCAGGTGAAATACCCTCGGCAAGAGGCGTTACACGGACATCCCGCAATGCCGGTTCGGCGTTCGCAGATGTGACAGAATTCACCGGCTCAGGCTGAATGGGATTGGTCGAAACCTGCGAAGCAGAGGTTTCAACGATGATCCGTGGCTCTTCGGGAGTTCGAGCAGCCACATCCACGCTTCGCGGATTTTCGGCGTCTGGTTCAGAAACAGCTGCACTCTCGCCTTGGTTCTCTTCAATATCTTGATCTTGTGCGGTTCTGATATGCCGTGGCTTCCGTTGCCTCAAAAAATCACGATAAGAGGCACCCTCTACTTGAGCCCAGTTGTAGAGACGGGCTATATCTTTCGCCAGTTCCTCATCAATAACTTCAGAGGAGTTCGGTAGCTTTTTTTCGCTATTTCCCATCGGTTAGATCCATTTGCCAACAATATCTTGGTGACGTGTGCCTTTTTACGAAGTTTTGAGTCCCCTAGACGGTAACTGCGTGCTAACCGACGTAACCATAAAATACGCCCAAAAGTAACACCAATTCGACACACTATCTGTACAACTTTCAGCACGTAAAAGCAACGTTTTCTTTGATAGATCCGACATTTCCCGGTGCTTCTAAGCAACTTGCTGCAGGCCATCAGCGGGTATTAGGAATGTAGAAATGAAACGAATCCGTGCTTTGACGGTGAGATGATCCTAAGAAGTTCAGCCTTGGAAACCTGCATCTCACTTCGTCAGATCAGCAAGAACACTTCGTCCTGCCGTCATACCGATAAAAATCGGAAGAAATGATGTTGGAATCATTTACAGAAAGAACAAGGGATGCCTTCGAGTCATCTGGTAATTTGGGCTATTTCATTCGTCAGTATTGCGCTCATGCTGCTTCGACCACGCAGGATTTCAGAAGTCTGGTGGGTGTGTGGTGGGGCTATCATTCTCATCTTGTTTCATCTGATTTCTCTCGCAACTGCATGGCATGCCATAGCCGAGGGGACGGATGTTTATTTATTTCTGACGGGGATGATGCTGCTCGCGCAACTGGCGCAAACGCACGGGGTCTTTGATTGGCTGGCGACAGTCGCGATTCAAAAAGCGAAGGGTTCACGGACGCGATTGTTCGCATTGATCTATGGAGTCGGCACCATTGTCACGATCTTCATGTCAAATGACGCAACGGCAGTCGTATTGACGCCAGCCGTGTTGGCAGCCGTGAAGAAGTCGAAAGCCGAGCCGCTTCCCTATCTTTTCATTTGCGCCTTCATCGCCAATGCAGCCAGTTTCGTACTCCCTATTTCCAACCCAGCCAATCTGGTTGTTTTTCACCAGGGCATGCCGCCGCTTGGCAAGTGGCTTCAAACATTCGTGGCGGCATCGCTGCTCTCTGTGCTTGTCACTTATGCCGCTCTCCGCTGGTATTGCCGTCGTGAGTTAGAAGGAAATATCGAAAGTAATATCCGCGATGGACATCTTTCTGATTCCGGAAAGCTGGCATTCGCGGGCATCGGATTTGTCGCAGTCGCTTTAATCGTCGCGTCCGCTCTGGGCAAAGATCTCGGATTACCGACCTGCGCGGCCTCTTTCCTGGTAACACTCGTAATCTGTCTGCGGGAACGCGCAAATCCCCTCAATCTGGCCAAGGGAATTTCCTGGAGCGTACTTCCGCTGGTCGCTGGATTGTTCATTCTGGTAGAAGCAGTCAACAACGCGGGCGCGCTTCATCTGTCGCAAATGTTGTTGCATTCACTGCAAAGCTGGAATGCGACAGCCGCCGCGCTCACCGTTTCCTTCGGAGTTGGGGTCGGCGCCAATCTTATCAACAACCTGCCCCTGGGCCTCATCGCTGGCGCGAGTGTGCGAGAAGCCCACATCGCCGGCGTACTACGTAATGCCATTCTGATTGGAGTCGACCTGGGCCCAAATCTTTCCGTAACAGGCTCGCTAGCAACCATTCTCTGGTTGATTGAAATCCGCAAGAAAGATCTGCACGTCAGCGCATGGACATTTCTCAAAGCGGGCATTGTCGTTATGCCTCTAACCCTCTTATTGGCAACACTGGCAATTGCTGTTATTGGCTGAAAGCCTTTTCAAAAAGCTTCACCATACGCTGCCGGGCATCGAAGCCATGCCAAGGTTCGGAGTTAGGATTCCCGAAGATCCCACCAGCGAGTGGTCCATGGTCTTCACGCGGATAGCGCACAAGATCGACTGGAACACCCATCTGGCGAAGTGCCCGATACATTTCCACACTTTGCCCGAGAGGATCTGTCGTATCACTATCGCCCTGCAGGAGCAGAAAAGGAGTTTTCGCGTGGCCCGCGCCCGACAACGGACTTTGCCGCCATGCCTCAGCAGCATTATCCCAAGGCTTGCCATAAAACCAACGGTCGTACCAGGAACTGCTTTCAGTGCCGTACTCGCTGTATTGATCAATGACCGGCGCGCCACTCACGATAGCTTTAAACCGGTCGGTCTTCCCTTCGACGAACGCAGCCATTTCCCCGCCGTAGCTGTAGCCCATCAGCGCAAGCTTATTAGGATCGATCGGGTAGTGCGCAATGACTGCATCCACTCCTGAGATGATGTCGCGATAGTCCGCACCGCCGAGATCGTTCTTGTTTGCCGCGGCGAAGCTGGCCCCGTAGCCGGTACTCCCGCGCGGGTTAGGCCGCAGAACGGCCCAGCCATGGCCCAACAGGAAAGCAATGAGCGGCGAATAACTGTCTTCCCATGCTCCGGTAGGACCGCCATGCACATCGACGATAAGCGGCACTTTACGATCTTTAGCTTGTGGCGGAAGATACAGTAGACCTTCGACGGTTTGCCCTTCATTCTGCCACTGGACAAGCTGTGACGGTGCATCTGCCCATTTATCTGGCAGCGCAGATGGAGTGTTGAGAGCGTGTGCTGTATGACCGAGCTTTTCAGAGAAGAAGAGCGTTTGCGGCTTCGTGCTGCTGGTTCCGATCCAAACCCATCCATTCTGGCGGTTATTGGTGTTCATATTTGTAACTACTTGTGTATCAAATCTGAAAACTTCAGATGAACCACCGTCGAAGCGCGCAAAAGAAACCTGCGTGCCGTTCTGCACGGACTGCAATACTTTGCCACCGGCAGAAATCGGGCCCTCATGACCGATCGAGCCACGATAGGTGCGACTGTGGTTTTTCAGGGAACCATCTGCAGGCGCCAATTCATAGAGGTCGTTGTAACCAGGGGGTGTGTCTTGCTCCGCCTGCGCAAGGAAGTAAATATGCTTGCCATCTTCGGACCAAGTAGCCTGCGCTACAGATGGAAGTATCTGCTTGATGGCCTCAGGATGGTCAGGATCGCTGACCTTGAGCATCCACGCACTCTTTGCTGGTCCCAGGTCGTCTGCGTTATTTGGCGCTTCAGCAATCGCGAGAATTCTGTCAGACTGCTTGTTCCATGCGACAGATTCGACATTGGGCGCTAGCTCAGTCTTAGTGAGTTTACCCGTATCGGGATCGAGAAGGTAAAGCCTCGCACCGTGTTTGTCATGGTCAACCCATTGCGCGTCGGCTTTGTCGGTCTCTTGTTTTTTCTCGCCCGGAGTCTGCGGATCGTGTGCGATGATTGCGATCCATTTGCCATCCGGCGAAATGAAAAAGCGCTCCACGTCGATCTCAACCTGTTCGGGCTTCTGCGGAGCTTTCGTCCCGTCGGGCGGGAGCGCATCCGGCTCCCTGGACGCATCGACTCCGGGCTCAATTTTCAAATCAAATGGCCGCGCCTCTCCGCCCTCCATGGGCAAACGATAGAGTTGCGTATGCTCACCGCGTTTGGCCAGAAATAGGATCGTATTTCCGTCAGGCGTCCACTCTCCATTGTGCTCGCCGCGTTTGTCGGAAGCAGGCGAATAGGTTAGCTGACGCGCTGCGTTCTGCTTAATATCCACCAGCCAGAGATGAGTACGGCCTCCGTCAGCAGTTGTATCGGCGATCTGAATGAGCACGCTCTGCGCATCAGGCGAGAGCCGGGGCTGGCTGAGGGTGCGCGTGTGGCGCAAATCTTCATTCGATGGAAAATGCGCTTCCCGGGCAAATAGTCTTTCAGCTGAAACTGCGCTAAGAGCAATAGTAAACAGGATGCTCACTCTGGCGAACGTCTTCCGCATGCCACTGAGGATATCGTGAGTTGCAAGCAGTTCAACAGGAAGTGATGAAATCCCTGTAAACTCGCAGGACAGCTTCATGAGCACCGATTCACAAACCGCAAACACGGCACAGCCGTCGATGTGGGCATCGATAGTGGAAGCGCTGCGCGGATCACACCAGGACTACACCAGTGGCAGCCTCAATCGTGCGATTTTGCTGCTCGCCATTCCCATGGTGCTGGAAATGGTGCTGGAATCGCTATTCGCTGTAGTGGATGTGTTCTGGGTTGGTCGGTTAGGCGCGAACGCCGTCGCCGCAGTGGGTTTGACCGAATCGCTGCTCTCGCTGGTATTTGCCATCGGAATCGGCCTGGCAATGTCGACCACAGCCATGGTGGCACGACGGATTGGTGAAAAGGACCCCGAAGACGCCGCGATTGCAGGCGTGCAGGCAATTTTTCTTGGCCTGCTCGTTTCTCTGGCCGTTGGAATTCCCAGCTACATTTTTGCGCCAAAGCTCCTAGGCCTGATGGGCGCCACGCCAGAAGTGATCGCCATCGGGTCGAACTATGCACGCATCGCGCTGGGGGGCTGCGGTGCGATCGTAATGCTCTTCCTGAATAATGCAATCTTTCGCGGCGCAGGCGACGCCGCGATTGCGATGCGCCTGTTATGGGTGTCGAACATCATCAATCTCATTCTCGATCCATGTCTGATTTTTGGACTCGGCCCATTTCCGAAACTAGGCGTAACCGGCGCGGCTCTGGCAACTTTCACAGGACGCAGCATTGGCGTGCTCTACCAGTTCTACCGTCTGTTAAAGGGTACGGAACGCATTCGTGTTCTGGTGAAGCACATTCGCATTCACTTAGATGTATTGTGGCGGCTCATTCGCGTTTCGATTACCGGCATTCTGCAGTTCGCCATTGCGCACACAAGCTGGATCGGCCTGGTCCGCATCATTTCGTTTTATGGCGCGTCAGCCCTGGCCGGATACACCGTGGCAATCCGCATTCTGATCTTCA
>Ga0206863_1015_pt1 | contig 64127 bp, 41 predicted proteins | sample Alteio_BWOrgCont_41_FD_152634 | JGI IMG/M metagenome (GOLD analysis project Ga0206863, IMG submission 152634) | Enriched cells from forest soil in Barre Woods Harvard Forest LTER site, Petersham, Massachusetts, United States -... | ecosystem: Environmental > Terrestrial > Soil > Temperate forest >...
CCGCCTCCCATTGAGCGACCGCCGCCCCCGCATGCTCAGCGAAGGCCAATCCGCTGCCACTCCAACTCCGACAACCTGACGGATGCAACCGACCCTTTTAATAGTAGACGACGAAAAACACACCCGCGAAGGCCTCCGCACCGCGTTGGAAGACCGCTTCGACGTCTACGTCGCCCCAGACATCCCCGGTGCCATCAGCGTCCTTGAGAACGACACCATCGACCTCCTCCTCACCGATCTCCGCATCGGCGCAGAGGATGGCATGACCCTCATCGACCGCGCCCTCCGCCTCCCGCACCCACCCATCTGCATCATGATGACCGCCTACGGTTCGGTCGATACCGCCGTCGAGGCCATGAAACACGGCGCCTACGACTTCGTCACCAAACCCATCAACATCGACCGCTTGGAAATCCTGATCCAGCGCGCCTTGCAAAGCCGCGAAGTCGAAAAAGAAAACCGCGAACTCAAGCAACAAGTCGAGAAACACTTCGGCCTGGAAAACCTCATCGGCGGCTCCGCCGTGATGCAGGAGGTATTCGACACCGTGAAGCAAATCTCCCCCACACGCGCCACCGTCCTCATCGAGGGCGAGAGTGGCACCGGCAAGGAACTCATCGCCCACGCCATCCATCATCTCAGCAATCGCGCCCGGTCAAAATTCATCGCCGTCCACTGCGCCGCGCTCTCCTCCCAGCTTCTCGAGAGCGAACTTTTCGGCCACGAAAAAGGCGCCTTCACCGGCGCCTCAGAGCGCCGCGCAGGCCGCTTCGAGCAAGCAAACGGCGGCACCCTCTTCCTCGACGAGATCGGCGAGATCGACGCCAACACACAGGTCAAAATCCTCCGCGCACTCGACCCCGGAGTCTTCGAGCGCGTCGGCGGCAATCAGACCCTCAAGACCGACGTCCGCCTCATCGCCGCCACCAACAAGAACCTCGAGAAACTCGTCAAGGAAGGCAAATTCCGCGACGACCTCTTCTACCGCCTCAACGTCGTCAACATCACCATGCCTCCGTTGCGCGAGCGCAAGGAAGACATCCCGTTATTGGTCGCCGCTTTCCTGAAATCCTTCGCAAAAGACAACGCCAAGCCCTTCCGCGAGTGTACCGCCGATGCCATGCAAGCCATCCTCGCATACGACTGGCCCGGCAATGTCCGCGAGCTTCGCACCGCCATCGAGCACGGCGTAGTCATGGCCACCGGCCCCAAGATCACCTTGCGCGATCTCCCTGCAAACGTCCGCCAGGCCGCCACCACCGGAAAGGGCAGGGGATTCATCCCCTCCACCAACCAGCCCTACAATCTCGAGGAAACCGAGCACCGCCTCATCCAGCGCGCCCTCGCCGAGACCAATAACAACATCACCGAAGCCGCAAAGAAACTCGGCATCAGCCGCCGCACCCTCCACCGCAAGTTAAAGTCCATGCGCGAGCAAGAATCGACCGGCGAAGAGAAAAGCGAAACAGCGACTTGGAAAAGCGAAACCGGGATTTAAATTAAAATATAGCCGGGATTATCAGGGGAAGAACTTCCCTTGATTGGGGTCTGGGGCAAAGCCCCAGTTCAAACCCAAAAGCAAGCCGGCCCCAAAAGCCCGTCCCAAACCGGCGCGTCCGAACTTCAGCCCGAGGTGAGCCTGTCGAACCGCCGGCTTGCCGCGGCGAAACAGCGAAGCGCCTTTCGCCGCCTCCCGTCGGACTATCCGATCAATCCACAGCCGCCGCCCCTACTGCCATGCGCCACTATGATTCGCCGCGGAGAACACCTCGGCGATTCCGTGATCGATGAGCTTGTTCGCCCCATCTTTATCGCCGCTTTGCTCGTCCGCGATCGCTTCCTTCAGCAACTCGACCACCTGCTCCTTCTTGCCCCCTTTACTGTTGGTGGCGACTTTCAATTGCTTGATCGCGGAGTTAAGCGCCGCAACCGGATCGTCCGAAGTCTTTGCCTGCTTCATAAACTCAATCGCCGCATCCAGATGAGGCGAGTGAGAAGCGCGTGCCACGGGAGCCAGACCTGTGAGGAGAACCGCTGCCATCAGCCCAGCATATCGGGAGGAAACCTTTTTCATGCCGGACTCTGCGCCCAGCCGCCCGAACAAGTCAACACCCCGGCCAATCGCATGAAGCGCACACCGATTCCCAAAGTTTTTGTCCCTAATCGGAAGCATCCGGGTCCGCGCGCACGCGCGTTTGGATAAATTAGCCATTTGCCCCTCCACGCGCGAACCCAAAAAACCGCTCCCTCGAATCCCGATTTCTCTAGCCGAAAATAACCCCTCTCCCAGCCCCATGGACTCATCCACTTCCACCCCCGAAGAATACGACCTCGTCATCATCGGCAGCGGCGCTGGTGGCAAGCTCATCGCATGGACCTCCGCGCAAAAAGGCCAGCGCGTACTCGTCATCGAGCGCAAATACATCGGCGGCTCCTGCCCCAATATCGCCTGCCTCCCAAGCAAGAACATCATCCACAGCGCAAAGGTCGCCTCGTTCTTTTTCCGCAGCGGCGAGTTCGGCATCAGCAAGGAGGACGTCCACATCGACATGCCCGTCGTCCGAGAGCGCAAGCGCGCCATGGTCACCCACCTCGTCGATATTCATCTGGATAAATACAGCAAGAGCGGCGCGGAACTCGTCATGGGCAACGGCCGCTTCGTCGCTCCCAGGACGCTCGAGCTGGCTCTGGCAGCCGGCGGCACGCGCACCGTTCGCGGCGCCAATGTCGTCATCAACACAGGCTCCCGCGCCACGCTGGAGCCCATCCCGGGGCTCGCTGAGGCCGCACCGCTCACTCACATCGAGGCCCTCGAGCTCGATCTCATCCCCGGCCATCTCCTCGTCCTCGGTGCTGGCTACGTCGGCCTCGAGCTGGCGCAGGCCTTCCGCCATTTCGGCTCCGAGGTCACCCTCATCGACCGCAATAGCCGCTTCGCCCACAACGAGGACGACGACATCTCGCAGGCATTGGAGGAAATGTGCCGCGACGAAGGCATGAACATCGTGACGAACGCAAAAATCACCCAGGTCAAAGGCTGCTCCGGTCATTCGGTGGAGCTCGTCGGCACGCGCGATGGCGCCCCGCTCACCCTGCAAGGCACGCACCTCCTGGTCGCCAGCGGTCGCACCCCCAATACCAGCGGCATCGGCCTGGACAAGGCCGGCGTGGAGATAACGGATCGCGGCTTTGTAAAAGTGAACGACCGTTTGCAAACCACCGCCGAGGGCGTCTGGGCCGTCGGCGATTGCGCCGGCAGCCCTCACTTCACGCACATCTCGGAGAACGATTTCCAAATCGTGAGCGCCAATCTCGCCGGCAGCAATCGCGTTACCACCGGCCGCCAGGTCCCCTTCTGCATGTTTACCGATCCCGAGCTCGCCCGCATCGGCCTCAGCGAGACGGAGGCGAAAGCACGCGGCATCCCCTACCGCCTCGCCAGGCTCCCCATGGCCGCCATCTTCCGCGCAATGACCATCTCCGAAACCCGCGGCTTCCTCAAAGCCCTCGTCGCCACAGATTCCGACCGCATCCTCGGCTTCACGATGTTCGGCTCCGGCGCCGGCGAGATCATGGTCACAGTCCAGCTCGCAATGCTCGCCGGCCTCCCCTACACCACCCTCCGCGACATCATCATCGCCCACCCCACCATGTCAGAAGGCATCAACGGCCTCTTCTCCGCCGTCCCACCAAGGGCCGGCTAGGCATTCTTCACTTAAATCTCCTGCTCCCTTGTCTGCATCACTGCCCGGCTGATAAAACGTAAACCAAATGCAAAGGAAACATGAATAATTCTTATAAGGACAAAGTCGTTCTCGTTACCGGCGGCACCTCCGGCATCGGCAAGGCCACAGCCATCGCCTTCGCCGCATCAGGCGCCAAGGTCGTCATCACAGGCCGTCGTGACAAGGAAGGTGCCGAGGTCGTGCAAGAGATTACCAGTACAGGTGGCACCGCGTTGTTCGTGCGTGCCGATGCCGTCAAGGAGGACGAGGTCAAACACGCCGTCGATCTGACAGTGGAGACATTCGGCCGTCTTGATGTCGCCTTCAATAACGCCGGCGTGGAGATCACCGGTCCCTTGGACCAGGTCACGGAAGAGCAATACCGCCGCACATTCGACATCAACGTCTGGGGAGTCCTCAACTCGATGAAGCACGAAGTAACCGCCATGCTCAAGACCGGTGGAGGCGCCATCGTCAATACCTCCAGCGTGGCCGGCCACATTGGCTTCTCCGGTGGGAGCATCTACGTCGCGACCAAGCACGCGGTCGAAGGATTGACCAAGGCTGCTGCCGTCGAGTACGCGGCGCGTAACATCCGCATCAACGCAATCGCACCCGGCGGCATCGCCACCGACATGGTAGATCGCATGGTCGGCAAGGAAAAGGACACCGATGGCCGGAAGTGGCTGCTTTCGCTTCACCCGATAGGACGACTCGGCACCAGCGAGGAAATTGCCGCCGCCGTGCTCTACCTGGCCTCTGATGTGGCTGGTTTCACCACCGGCACCAGCCTCAGGGTTGATGGTGGATTGACCGCCCAGTAATCGCACACAGAAATAACCTCGGCCCAGTTCGAACCAATCCCTCGCAGCCTTAAGGATTTGGCGCAACAGTCACGTACTGAGTCACACCGTTCACAAATATCGCTTGGTAGTAAGTACCATTGAACTGGTACGCCACCCCATTGTTGTAAATCACCGCCACCGCTCCGGGCGGCAACTCCGGCACCACCACTCCTATCGGGCTGGCCACAATAACGTAGCCTCCGTCCTGCTGCTGTACATAAAACGCGCCTGCCGCGTAATAGTAAGTCGCATCTCCAGCATCGATCTCTATCGCTCCATCCGGTAGCACCGCTATCTCCGCCCCCACCGGCGGATATACCTCCTGGTAATCCGCATCCTCCGAGCCGTCGTTATCCTGGGTAACATCGCCGTACTGCTGATAGTAAATCCCGTCGTCGTAGAAATAAGCCCGATTGTTCACAAGCACCCGCACAAATCCCGGCCGCAATCCACGTCGCCGCGCTCCAAATGCAAAGTTATTCCAGTTTCGCCGGACATTGACATCCGCATCCACGTCGCGATGGGTGAAGAAGCGCTGTTGCACGCCTGCATTCGGTCTTGTCGTCGCGACAGCGCGCGGTTGGCTTGCAAAATTTGGCGTAGTCACGGCAGGCCGCTGATACACATTCGAGTCCACGTGCCGAATACTCCCATGGTCCGCACGTTCCACGAAGGCCGGGCTCCGCTCAGCCGGCACTCGCGCCGGCTCACTTCTCACCGCCGCCCCGCCCCCGCCCCCTCTTGCTCCACCTCCGCCCCTTGCTTCACCCCCAGGCCCTGCGCACACTTGAGGCAGTTTCGCATGAATTAGAGGCAGGCTCGACAACAGCGCCAGCACGCCCAACCCAATTTTCCCGATTGATCTCATATTGGTAAATCTCATGGTCATTTACCTCCCGCCTTCTTCGCTTCGTCCTTGCTCTTTATCTCCGCCACAGTGATCTCCTTCGCTCCCGCAGGCGGCTCGAATTTGAACAGAAAATCCGGCAGCTTCGTTTCAAAATCCCAGTTCGACAGTATCGCCGTATACTTCGGACTCCCCTCTTCATCCTTGTAAGTAATTACTATCTTCCGCGGCACCGGTCTCGCCCCGTCCTCGATCCATATCTGCCAATCCACATTCTCGAGCGAAAACGCCAGGTGCTCGCACGGCACCCCCAGCACCGTCACCGGCCCCAGCAAAATCCCCGAAGTAACCTTCCCCATCGCGCTCTGGTAGGGATTGCTTACAATGATATCCTCCAGCGGCAGCGTGATGCCGAACCGCTCGCTCGCCACGTCCACCGCTTCGTCCAGCGTCCCCGGTGCCGGGATGCTCCCATAGAAATTCTGGACCCGATCCAGCAGCGTAATCGATTTCCCGTCGTAATTCAGACTGCGATTCCTCCGCGTGGACCGCACCTCCGTATGGAACCGGTTCGGCCGCCGCACCTGCAGGTCGATCGTTCTCCCGGCCTCCACCTCTTGCCCCGAGTTCAGTTGCACATCCTGCCACACTTCCGCCTTCACGGAGAAAAACTGCGCCTCCGTCAAATAATCGCTCATCCGCCGCAGCAATTCATTCGCCTCCGGTTCAATCGCTCCCTTCACATCCCCCGGCGGCGCGCCGATTGCCGTCAACCCCACGCACGCCCCAGCCGCCAGCGCCGCTCGCACCCCGCGGAATACGAGATTCAATATTCGAGCACCTGTTTTCATCTCTGTTTAGATCGGCAGATAAAGGTCGCCCGGGCGCATTCCTCACCAAATTTGGAGATGCTTCACTTTCTCACGAAGACGCCGTCCTTTGAAATTGGAACCAGTTCCGCTTCACCCTCCTTTTCCGAATGAACTTCTCCGGATGCGATTCCGTGAACGTAGCAGTCAGGCTCTTCACGAATGTTTGCGCCTCCGTCAGCCCGCATTCAGTAATCGAAATATAGATATTCGTCGCCTCCACCCGATCGCCACCAAAAATGGCATCCGCGATTCTCCTATCCTCGTCTTCCGTCGGTATTCTTCTCATGGATATTTTGAAAGGCGATCAGCGCCCTCTCACTTTGCTCGATGTGCGCCTTCCCGGTGCCTGGTGGGAAGTCGCCTTCGCGTGCTTCGAGGTCAGCCGCTCCCCTTTTGGATTCGCATTCTTCACATTCTCCCCGCCCCCGCTTGATTTGATGGAACTTTTTGGCATGCCCGCACAATACCTCCAATGCGTCCGATTATCGAGCCATTCCTTCCCCGCAACTCCTAATCGGCGCCTTCACGCAGATATGCGGCCACGGCTTTTCTTAAATACCCGGAGGCACTCGGATACCGCGCCGCCGTCGTCCCCATCCCATTTCCATTGACAAGGCACAACTTGCCAGTCTAGTGTTAGGGAGGTATCAGAGGTCTAAAGGCAGCCAGACCTCCGGAAAGTGATCGTTACAAACACTTTTTCCACATTTTTCAACAATCTCCCGCAATTGAAGCTGGCTGCCTTCTAGCTAGGCCACTGCCCGTGGAACACACTCAGCAGCCACACCACCAGCACCGCCAGCATCAGCAGTAGCCCAAAGAAAATCAGCCGCGTCTGCCGCCGCTCCGCCTTCAGCGCCTTCCTTCTCGGCCGCGGCGCCGGCCGCGCCCCCAGTTGGTCATATCGGCTATCCACCAGCGTCGATGAGTTCAGCCGGTGGTTCCGGATGCTCCGGTCCATCAGCAGCTCCTCCCGCTGCGCCTTCACCCGCTCCGCCTTGATCCGCGGCGCCTCCTCGATCACACGATTCAACTGCGCCTCCCGCTGCTTCAGCTTCTCCGCTTCTTCGTTGAGCTTGCGCTGGCGGCTATCGAGTGGCGAGTCGGATTTATTGTTACGGCGGGCCATGGGCGCTATTTGTCGTGCAGCATGCAGAGGGTGATGATGAGGACAATCCCCAGCACAAGGATCGGCAGCGTAAACGCCGTCCCGCTCTTCAGCCAGTACATGAAATCCCGCGGCCCGCTCTCATAATACCCGCTCCCTTCCGGAGCGGGGTTGGTCGCCGCCAGCACATCCTCATTCACCTCCGCGCTTATCACCGCCCGCGACCGCGTGTACTCAGTCCGCGCATCATCCACCGCGCTCAGCGCCCGGCTCAGCTCCTTGTTGATATCCGAGTTCTCCCACGCCTTCGGGTTGATCCCCTCCAGTATCCCCAGGTGCTGGATGAAGGACTCGTTGATCGATCTCAATTGCTCCACCCGCTTCTGCGCATCGTAGATCTGCCGCTCCAGCACCACCAGCGCCCGGGTGAAATGCTCGATCATCTCCGCCTTCCCTTGCTGGAATGCCTCCTGCCTTCGGCTCAGCTCCTCCAGCTCGCGTTTCTGTTTCTCAATGTGATCCTGCTGTCGCTTGAGCTGGATCAATTGCTCCTGCGCTTTTTGCACTTGGTCGTCGAGATGCTCGACGCTCTCCTCTTCCTGCAGATTGAGAAGGGGATCGTTTTCGCGGATTCGTTCGGGTATGGGCACTTTGAAAGGGATGACGCTAGCGGCGGATACTGAAACCGCCCGCTTCAAAACTCCAGATTATTCACGCGCCGCATCGCGAGAAAAAGCGGAACGAACATCACCGCCAGGCTCCCGGCCAGCGCCAGCGAGAGCGCTGCCGAATCGGAAATCAGGAAAATAAAATGTGTCACATGCCGCAAACCCGGCACCGCGATCAGCGCCACATACACCACGATGTAAATGAAACTGATCACAAGGCAGAGCGTCCCTCCAAATCCCGAGACAATCTTCGAGGGATTGTCCTCATTCAAATTCGGGAACAGCGCCCCCAGCCCCACCGCCAGGCTGCACAGCGCCGCCGCCGGCAGCGCAATAGCCATGTCAAAAAACACCACCCGTCCCCAAGGCAGCCGCAGCATGATGCTTGACGCAGTCATCAGGCTCACCGTCACCAGCATCGCCCCCATGCAGCTGAACGCGAATTTCTGCAACAGCACCCTCCGCATTCCGATCGGCGACAGCCCGATGATCCACAGCCGCCGCCCCTCCAGCGAAAACTGAGGAAAAACGAAGCGCGTCGTCAGCGTAGAGAGCGTCAGCGTCGATGCCGCGAGATTCAGATGCGACACCAGCGCCTCCCAGTACGGATTCTGGTAATCCGCCGCCACGTTCCGCAAGTTCAGCACATAGATGCACAGCAGCCCGAAGAAGATCAGGAACTGCGTCCACTGCGTCGGATCTCGCGAGAACAGCCGCGCATCCTTGAGCGCCAGCGCCCGCACCGGACGGGAGATAAACCCCAAAATCGACGAAAACCCCTCGAGTACCGGCAGCCGGTCGCTCTTCCGCCGCATGCGCAATCCTCGCCGGTGCGTCCGTTCCGCTTTCGATCCCGCCGAGGCCGACCAGCTCCCGTAAAACAGATCCCCCGCCACCTCATAGCTCACCAGCAGCCCCATCAGCGAGCTGCTCAGCAGCACCAGGAAGAAAAACCCCCCCTTCCGCAGCAGCCCGTCCGTCCACGAGAGCACTGATTGCGCCATCCAGAAACTTGGCAGCCACGGGCTCAGGCTGAACCGCGTATGCCGCAGCAGCGTATTGAACGACACAATATCCACCGACTGCGCCGCCATCTGCGCGTCCGCCACAGGCTTCACGGAAAAAAACCACCCAGAGCAGCGAGGCAATCCCCGCCGTGAACAGAATCCGCTTCGCCCAGCGCACCGAAAACAGCCGCACCAGCAATAGGATGCTCCACGAGCCCACCAGTGCCGGCATCACTACGAACGGCATGAACGCCACGAACACCTCCACGTAAAAAATCGGGTGCGCCTCATTCGCCTGCCCCCATGCCGCCATCATCGGCGCGCTCAGGAAGAGGAGCGCCCAGCTCGCCAGCACCAGCGATTCCAGCAGCTTCCAGAGATACACCACCCGAGCAGGGATCGGCAGCGACAGCAAAAAAATTCGTCTCCCGGTTCTTGAACAGCCCTGCGTAACCGATGATCGCGTTGGAGAAAATCAGCATCGCGAAAAAAAACCCAAATACCAGGTAGAGCATCCGCTGCGCAAGCAGGCTCCCCACGACCGGGAAGCGATGGAGAAACACCAGCGCGCTGTGAAAGATGTAATACCCCGCCACGAGGTACCCGATACAAAACGTCCCAAGCACCGCCAGCATCAGCCGGGATTTTTTTCGCACTCCCGCCAGCTCCGAGCGGATGCTCAGCAGGCGCGCGCGGAGGATAAGTCTAAGGATGCGGGGGGACATGGGCTAACGAGAAGAGTAAACCCAAGAATATCGGTTTCATCGTTGAAAAGTGTGGAAAATGTATCGAGAAACGCGAGAGGAACATGCGAAACAGCGCATACGTAGGTCAACAACCTGATAATGCTTTGTTACGCAATTACACATTGATGTAATTAGTAGAACTACGTAATTCTTCCGTGTGCTCGAGCCCGTTGTTGTTGAATCGCCTCAGCGTCTCCCCGTGGCGTTGCGGGATCAATGCATCCACGAGCTATTCGAAGCCCAAGCCCGGCGTTCTCCCAACGCCACCGCATTGGTATTTGAGGGCCGGCAAGTCAGCTACCGCCGGCTCAATATCCACGCCGAGCGTTTCGCAGCCCGCCTCCATTGCCTCGGCCTCGGGCAGGGATCGTACGTCGCCCTTTACGCCCCCCGCTCTCTGGAGACGATCATCTCCCTGCTCGGCATTCTCAAGGCCGGTGCGGCATACGTCGCCCTGGATATGGAAAGTCCGGCGGAACGGCTGGAACTCATGCTCTCCGTCGTCCAGCCCGCGGCCATCCTTACGCTCCACCCGCTGGTCGCCGATCTTCCACTCACGGACGCCGCCATTCTGTATCTCAATGAGGAGTTCGACCTTTCGGATGACTCGCCATTCTTCACCATGTCCGAGCGCGAGCCCGCCGCCGCGGACGACCTCGCATACGTGGCATTCACCTCCGGCTCGACCGGCGAACCCAAGGGCGTTTGCATCACGCATCGCGCAGTCGTTCGCCTGGCAAAGTCGGCAGACTTCGTCTCCCCTCGCAGGGAAGACGCGTTTCTTCAATTCGCCCCGCTCTCCTTCGACGCTTCCACATTCGAGGTCTGGAGCTGCCTGCTCAATGGCGCAAAGCTCGCAATCTTTCCGCCCTGGAAGCCCTCTCTCACCGACCTTGCCGAATTCATCGAGGTCCAGGGAGTTTCCATCCTTTGGCTGAGTGCCGCGCTCTTCCACCAGTTGACAGAGAGCCACCTCCATCATTTTGGCCGGGTGCGTGTCCTGCTCACCGGCGGTGACGTCGTCTCCGTCCCGCACGCGGAGAAGGCGCTGCGCACATTGAAGAACTGCCGCCTCGTCAATGGCTACGGTCCAACTGAAAACACCACCTTCAGTTGCTGCCATACCATCGTCACAATCCCTGAGCGCGGGGGATCCATTCCCATCGGCAGGCCCGTCGCGGGCACGGAATGCCACGTCCTCGATGAACACCAGCGCGCCGTGCCGCGAGGCGAACCCGGGGAGCTGTATGTCGGTGGGGATGGCCTGGCCGCCGGCTATCTGGGCAACCCGGCCCTTACCGCCGCAAAATTCATCCCTCATCCCTTCGTCACCTTTCCGGGCAATCGCCTCTACCGCACCGGGGACCTCGTCCGCATGCTCCCGGATGGCAACCTGGAGTTTCTCGGGAGAATGGATCGGCAGGTGAAAATCCTCGGCTACAGGGTCGAGCTCACCGAGATCGAGGCCATTCTTCGCCGGCATCCTGCCGTCAATGAAACCAGCGCATTTGTGCAGCGCACAATTGCCGGTGAGGAACGGCTCGTCGCGGCCGTCGTTGTCAAGCTTGGTGCGACCGCCGGCGTTTCCGAGCTGCGCGCATTCGTCCAGCGCAGTCTTCCGCCGCACATGATACCCTCGGATTTCGTTTTCCTCGAAGAATTTCCGTTGAACGCAAACGGCAAGATCGATCACGCCGCCCTCGCCGCATCCTGCAGTTTGGCGGACCTCGCGCCGCCCGGCTCGGCGGCGGATTCCGGCCTCACTGCCCGCCGGCTGGCAAAGATTTGGAGCTTCGTACTCGGCAGGCCTGACATCGGCGGCGCGGACAATTTCTTTGAGCTTGGCGGCAATTCGCTGCGCGCCGCGCATCTTCTCGCAAGAGTCCAGAAGGAGTTTCGCCGCAGTATCCCGATGGCCCGGTTTTTCACGGAGCCGACACTCCAGGGGCTCGCGAGCCTGATCGATAGCGACGACCTCGCAGTCACGGCTCCGGTCTGCATGTCCAGAAGCGGGGGATCGAAACCGGGCCTCTTTTGCCTTCCCGGCCAGGGTGGCGAGATGACCGCGTACTTGCGGACAGTGGAGCATTTTTCCGGCGACCGTCCGATATACGGGCTTCCATCGCCCGCATTCATCGGCGGCACGGAGGGGATCACCATGGAGGAAATTGCGGCCCTGCACGTCCAGACGATTTGCGCCTTGCAACCGGAGGGCCCCTATCATGTTTTCGGGTTTTGCTTTGGCGGCCTGCTGGCGTTTGAAACAGCGCGGCAGCTTCGAGAAGCAAAACAGGAAGTAGGTTTCGTGGGAGTCCTGCAATTCGATATTCACGACCTGCCGGCCATGCCATTCAGATTCACGAGGCCCGCATCTTTCGCTCGTTTTTTGAGCAACAGTTGCGCTGCCTCCTTCGAGCTTCTTCGGCTCGAACGGGCCGACCGTGACACCGCGGTTGTTCGCGTGCTTACCAGGCTGCTTGGGATGCCGGCGGATTGTGCAGAGGTCCGCCTTCCGATGAATGCCGAGCGGCGCCTGTATGAAACGCACGAGACTGCATGGCGAAGCTATGTGCCCAGGGCCGTACTGGGCGTGGTGACCTTGCTCCGCCCGCAACGGCTGCCGATATTCCATCCCGATCCGCATCTTGGCTGGGCCTCGATCGATGGGCAACAGGTCGAGGTCGAGATCGTCCCGGCCGATGGGATTCACGGCTCAATGCTCAAGGACCTGAATGCCCGCGAGGCAGCCCGGCTTATCGAAAAAGCCACCGGCAAGAGGGAACTCGAACTCTCGAATTAGAGCAATTTCGGTTTATTCTCTCGCATGTTGTAGAATAGGGGCGTGGCACTGCTCGCACTCCTACCGGAGTGCCCTGTCGTGATTTGATAGTTTTCCGGTGGTTACGCTTCGCTTCACCACTGGCTACCCGCTCCCGAACCTCCGGTTCGGATGATTGGTGCGTCAGATTAAAGCGAATGTGTTCCAGGCGCACGTGGCAAGCACCTCAACCGAAAGTGCAATCCAGCCGCGTCGCCTCCGCAAGCCGCCGCAGATAAGTCCGGCGTGAGATCTCCACCGCGCCAAATTGCCGCAGGTGCGGCGTGATCCACTGCGTATCCAGCAGCGCAAAGCCGCTCGCGCGCAACTGCTGCACAAGCCCGTGCAGCGCTACCTTCGAGGCATCCGTCTCCCAGTGGAACATCGACTCCCCGAAAAACGCGCCCCCCAGCGCCACGCCATACAGCCCCCCCGCGAGCCGCCCCTCATGCCACGCCTCCACGGAGTGCGCCATCCCCCGCCGGTGCAGCTCGCCATAGCTCTGCACGATCTCCTCGGTTATCCACGTCTCCGCCCGCTCCGCGCACGCCCGCATCACCCGCTCAAACGATTGGTTGAGCCGTATCTCGAATGTCCCCCGCGCCAGTACCCGCTTGAGCCCGTGCGGCACGTGGAAGTGATCGTCCAGCGGAATGATCGCGCGCGGGTCCGGCGAAAACCAGCCGATCTCGCCATTCTCGATCCCCATCGGGAACACGCCCTGGAGATAACCCTCGATGAGGAGCGACGCGGAGATCATGTGCGAGGGGTGAAGTTCCGGCCCGGATAGGTCCCCATCCCATCAATCCCAGATGAAATGCTGCAGCCGCAATTCCTCGGCTCGCTTTCGCGCATCCGCGCTGCGCGGCCCCCCGGCCTGTGCGATTTTTTCCAGCAGCGAGATGGCGCCGGGCCATTGCGATTTCGCCTCTAGCAGCGCCTCCGCATCGTACCCCGCCTTCTCAAACCAGAAATAATCCGGCAGTTGCCGCGCCGCACCCGCCGGCGCATTGAGGATGTCGTAATAAGCAGCCAGCGCCCGGTCCGGCGCGCCCTGGCGCGCGAGGCAGCCCGCCTTCTTGTATAGCGCCTCGTCCCGCCACGGTGGACTTGCGTCCGGGTCCGCGATGATTTGATCGTACAGGGAAATAGCCGTCGAGACGGTATCGCTGCCGGACACTGCGGGCGCCGGCGCAGCCAGGGTCGCCGCCGTCCCCGAGGCCGCCACGAGACAATCCGCCTTGCCGCATAGCGCCGCAATGCGCAGCGCCACGTCCGGATTCGACCTCAGGATATCTTCATAGAGCGTGATCGCTTCGTCATTGAGCCCCATCTCCGCCTTTACCAGCGCCTGCTCCTGCCTCGCGTAGAGCTTAAGCGGCCCCGTGCCCGCCGCCACTTTCTGGAAGAGCTCCAGCGCATGCTCGGTGCCTCCCTCGCTCATCCCATGCACTGCGGATTGCCCAGCCAGGATCATCGCCTTGTCCGCCAGCGGGTCCGTAGGGCTCTCCTGCGCCAGAGTTTCGAATTGCGTCTCGGCATTTGCAAAATCCTCCCGCCGGAAATAGACCTGCCCCAGCTTCATCCGGATCTGCGGCAGCAGTGAAGACCCAGGCCAGTCCTTCAGGAATTGCAGCCCCAGCCGGATCACATTTGCGTCATCGCGCGCCGGCGCGGTGTCCGCGAGGAAGATCGCCAGGTAATCCGCCTGCTGGTGCGATTGATCTGATCCCGCCGTCACATACGCCGCCTGCAGCAGACTGCCCGCCGAGGCCGTGTCCCCATCCGCAAAGTCCAGCTCCGCCAGCGCCAGCCGCGCATCCCCCACTCGCGGATCATCGGGAAAATCGTGGATGAAAGACTCCAGCGTCTCCTCCGCGTGCGGGTCGTGCGTGTATGCCTGCAGCCGACCCTCCTCCAGCAGCAACGTGCGCCGCTCCTCAGTATCGGGATAGCGCTCGCTCAGCGGCGTATAATCCTCGAGAAAGCGGTCGTACCTGCGCAGGTGCAGCCACGCGAGCGCCGAGTCGTAAGTCGCCAGCAGCCAGTAATCCGCCGAGCGCTGCGCCGCATTGTGAAAATGTTCCTGTGCCAGCAGAAATTCACCCTCCCGGAAATTCGTATTCCCCGAGGCAATCTCCGCCCGCGCGCGGTCCCGGTCGTTGGTGCTCGCGCGCATCGCCCCTTCAAAGGAAGCGATCGCCTCGGTGATCTGCCCCAATGGATGTTCAACGGTATGCCTCTCGAGGTAAAGCTCTCCGAGCTGCATCCATGCCTCGAACGCGAACTGATGCCGCGGATAGCGCTCCACGAATCGCGTGTAGGTGCGGATTGCTTTATCCTGGTGCTCCCCCTGCCGCTGGAGCGAGACCGCCTCGTAGTAAAGCGCGAGCGCCGCGCGTCGCGGCGGCCCCGCCGCCACCCAGCCCTGAAGCTCCAGGTCGGATGGATTCTCCTCCTTCTCGTAGATCGCATCCAGCCGGCGGAACATCTCCTCCAGGTAGGGGCTCTCCGGGTAGTGCCCGATGAAATACTCGATGACATCATCCGCCACCTCCCGCCCGTTGAGCTGGATGCGCGCCTCGGTCTTCCCCACCGTGGCACCGGCATGCAGCGCCGGCGTCAGGCCGCGCGGGTCCGCGAGCAGCTCGTCAAAGTCCTGCAACGCCGGCGCCGGTTGATCCTCCCCAAGGTACATCTGCCCCTCCACAAATTGCCGCCACCGCGTCTCCACGAGGTTCTGCGGTTTCACACTGGCCAGGAGCTGCTTCGCCTGGTCGAGCTTCTGCGTCTCTACATAAAGCTCCGCAAGCCGGAGCCGCACCAGGTTTGATTTCCCGTGCCGGTCCAGCGCCGCGAGGATCGCGATCGCCGCGTTGTTATGTACATCCGCGTGCTGTGGATCAGCCTCACCCATCGCATGTTGCGCTTCGGCTTCGCCGATGCCCGCGGCGAGCCGCATCTCGGCGGGCCCATCCGCCGCAAGCTGGTGGTAGATCGGCGCCGCATCCTCCCACCGCCCTTCTGCCATCAGCGCTTCCGCCTTCCAAAAGCGCTCCCGGTCATTCGCCGGGTATTCCAGCCGCGCCAGCGCCGCCTCGTTTTCTCCGGAGTCCAGCAGCGCGCGCGTCAGGTCCGCCTCCGCCCGCTCCCGCAGCGTGTCATCCGCTGCCTCCGGCGAGGCCAGGAACGCGTGCAGCTTTTCCAGCGCCACCTCCGGCAGATGCTCCGCCAGTGCCTGCTCCGCCGTATCGAGCGGCGGCTGCGCGTGGAGCCGCGCCGGGATACACAACGCCGCCAGGACGAGCATAGTTAATTTAAACCGTAGCCGAATCTCCGGGCGTATATTCATCCATATGCGAACCCATCCGGGTTTTCGGTCGTTGGAAAGGGCAGGGGACATGGTGCGGCGAAAACCCGATTCTCTACCCACCGAGATGCCGTTTCAAGTACCGCCCTGTGTGGCTCGCCTCGATGGTCGCCAGCCTCTCGGGCGTCCCCTCGGCAATGATCTCGCCCCCGTGCCGCCCCCCGTCCGGCCCCAGGTCGATGATCCAGTCCGCGCATTTGATCACCTCCAGGTTATGCTCGATGATGATCAGCGTGTTTCCCGAGTCGCGCAATTTCATGAGCACTTCCAGCAGCTTGTGGATATCCGCAAAATGCAGCCCCGTCGTTGGCTCGTCCAATATATACACCGTGCGGCCCGTCGCTTTCTTAGCCAGCTCCGCCGCCAGCTTTACCCGCTGCGCCTCGCCGCCGGAGAGCGTGGAGCCGCTCTGCCCCAGCCGCACATAACCCAGCCCCACCTTGTCCAGAGCTAGCAGCCGGTCGGAGACCGTCGGCACATTGCGGAAGAACCGCTCCGCCTCATCCACGGTCATGTCCAGGATGTCCGCGATGTTCCGGCCTTTGTAGGTGATTTCAAGCGTCTCGCGGTTGTACCGCCGCCCGTGGCACACTTCGCATTCCACGAATACGTCCGCCAGGAAATGCATCTCGATCCGGATCATCCCTTCCCCCTGGCAATGCTCGCAGCGCCCTCCCTTCACGTTGAAGGAAAAACGGCCCGATTCATACCCACGCACGCGCGACGCCGGGAGATTTGCAAAGAGCTGTCGGATTGGCCCAAACGCCCCGGTGTAGGTCACCGGATTCGAGCGTGGCGTCCGGCCGATTGGGCTCTGGTCGATGACAATCGCCTTGTCCACAAAATCGAGGCCCACGATCGCCTTGTGCGCCCCCGGCCGGTCCTTTGCCCGGTAAAAATGCCGGAACAGCGCCCGCCGCAGGATGTCATCCACCAGCGTCGATTTTCCGCTCCCCGAGACCCCCGTCACGCATGTGAAACACCCCAGCGGAAACGACGCATTCACGCTCTTCAAATTATTTTCCGTCGCCCCCTTGATCGTCAGCCATTGCGACGGCGTTACCCGTTTTTTCGGCACCGGTATCTTCAATTGCCCCGTCAAATACTGCGCCGTTAGCGAGTTCGGATTCGCCAGCACCTCCGCCACCGTCCCCTGCGCGATGATCTCCCCTCCGCGCACACCCGCGCCGGGTCCGAGGTCCAACACGAAATCCGCGGCCCGGATCGTGTCCTCATCATGCTCCACGACGATCACGGAGTTCCCCAGATCTCGCAGCCGCCGCAGAGTCGTGATCAGGCGGTCATTGTCCCGCTGGTGCAGCCCGATGCTTGGCTCATCCAATACATACAGCACCCCCGCAAGCCCTGAGCCGATCTGTGTCGCCAGCCGTATCCGTTGCGCCTCCCCGCCGGAGAGCGTCCCGCTCTCACGGTCCAGGTTCAGGTACCCCAGCCCCACCTCCACCAGGAAGCGCAGCCGTGCCAGGATCTCCCGCGTTACTTCCGCGACGATGACTTGCTGCTGCCCGGTCAGCATCAGGTTCTCAATGAAAGACCGTGCATCCCCCACCGTCAGCGCGCACACCTGCCGGATATTCAATTCCGCCGCCGCCGGCTCCTCCCCATTATGCGAAACCAATCCTCGCACCGTCACCCCCAGTATCTCCGGCCTCAGCCGCGCCCCGTGGCACACGGAGCACTCCCGCCGGCTCATGTATTGACGTAGGCGATTCCGCGTCAGCTCGCTCTCCGTGTCCTCGTAAAGCCGCTGCATTTGCGCCACCAGTCCCTCGAAGGGTCGCTTCGCCTTCGTCGCCTTCGCACCATCGCCCCAGGTGATCTCAAGCTCCTCCTCACCCGTCCCCTCACACAGCGCATCCTTGAATGCCCCCGGCAGCCCCGCATATGGTGCGTCCAGCGCGGCCCCATATCGCGCCGCCAGCGCCCGCAGGATCCCCGCATAGAAATGCTGCATCCGCTTTCCCGTCCGTTGCCACGGCGCCACAGCCCCTTCCTTCAGGGACTTCTCCGGGTCCTGGATCATCAGCTCGCAATCGAAATACGACTCCGTCCCAAGTCCGTGGCACGCGGGGCACGCCCCCAGGTGGCTGTTGAAGGAAAAATGCTTTGGCGTCAGCGCCGGCATCGTAAAATCCGTCTCCGGGTTGCAAAACTCCGTGGAGTACTTCAGCTCCTCCCACCGCGCCGGCTCATCGGGCGTTTGCCGCAGCACCAGCAGACGCGAGCCTCCCCACTTCAATGCCGTGTCTATGGAATCCGCCAGCCGCGCACGCACCCCATCCCGTATTACCAGCCGGTCCACGACGATCTCGATGGAGTGCGCCTTCCCCTTGTCCAGCTTGATCGGATCCGCCCCCACTTCGACTATCTGTCCATCGATTCGCGCCCGCACAAAGCCCTCCCGCTTGATCCGCTCAAACACATCCCGAAACTCCCCCGCCTGTGCCCGGATGAACGGCGCCAGCACGATGATCTTCGACTCCTGCGGGTACGCCTCGATCTTATCCGCGATCTGCGTCGTCGTCAGCTTGTGGATCGTCGCCCCCGTCTCCGGGTCATGCGGCTGCCCGGCTGATGAAAACAGCAGCCTCAAATAATCATAAATCTCAGTAGTGGTTGCAATCGTCGACCGCGGGTTCGCCGCCGAGCCCCGCTGCTCGATCGCGATCGCGGGCGACAGCCCTTCGATGAAATCCACCTCCGGTTTCTGCAACTGGTCCAAGAACTGCCGCGCATACGCCGACAGGCTCTCCACGTACTTCCGCTGCCCCTCTGCATACAGGGTGTCAAATGCCAGCGACGACTTCCCCGACCCGCTCAGCCCAGTCACCACCACCAGCTTCTCCCGCGGTATCTCAACGGTGAGATTCCGCAGGTTATGCTGGCGCGCACCCACTATTTTGATCACTTCAGCTGGCATTTCTCTCGATTCGGCGAAACCCTCTAATTAAACAGGGGTTCGCCCCTTATGCGAGCACACATCAGCGACCCGGCTTTCCCCGCCTTTTCCCTCCCCGGCTGGCACGGTTAGCGCTTTACCCACTCTCCACAATGGAAAACTCATCCGTGCCGAGCAGCGAGATCCTCGCCCTCCATGAGCGCTTTCGCGAGATCAAGCATTCGGTCAACAATACCATCGCTGTATTCATGGCCCTTTCCGAGCTCGCCCAGCGCAATCCCACTCATTACGAGAAACTTGCGCAAGCAGTCCTCAGCCGCTGCCCCGACATCGTCTCCCAGCTTCAATCCTTCCAGCAGGACCTCCTTTCCAAAGTAAAACCCGACACCGCCACCACGCCGCCCCCCATGTCTGGGCGGCTGTAGGGATTGGGGATTTGGAACCGAGCAGTTTTAGCCGCCTCGCGGCAATATTGGCCGCTCGCTGGTCGCATGCCGGAATATCATTCCATGTCACGAGGCTTTTCCCCTCATTCCGCGTCCCTTCATTTCCCCGAGGGATTGGTCCCTTGACTAGTTTGTGAAACGGACAGCTTTGACGCTGCGATAACGGCGTCGTAAGCAGGCTTGGGATGACCCGCGCGGTCAAAAAGCAGCGGATAATCTATGCGGCCCCTTATCGGCCAGTTGTTCAGCCATGAGTCGCCATCGGTGACCCCCCAAAAGGTCACGCGGCTCACTGCGCCGCGGTGCCTGGCGTAAACGGCAAAAAGCTCAGCGTACCGGCGGGCCAGCGCCTGCTGCACATCGTCCGGCAGACCGTTCGGGTAGGGATTCAGCGAGGGGTCGGTGGACTCGTTGCGCCCGACATCGGCGCTCACGCTGTGCGAGCGCGATGGCAGCACATCCACATCCAGCTCGGTGACCATCACCTTGAGCCCGAGCTTGCTGAAGGCCGTGATGGCTTCATCGACATCCGCCGGTTTCGGCCAGGAAAGATTCACATGCTCCTGAATGCCAATGCCTGTGATCGGCACCCCCGCGGCCTTGAGCTTCTCCATGAGCGCAATGGTGCCAGTCCGCTTCGCTCCAGTCTCAATTCCATAGTCGTTGTAATAAAGCTCCGCTTTCGGATCGGCCTCGTGAGCGAACTGGTAAGCCTTCACGAGATAGTCGTCGCCGATGACTTTTCGCCAGGGCGAGTCCCGCAACGTGCCATTCTTATCGAGCGCCTCGTTTACAACATCCCAGCCATTCACTCGCCCCTTGTAGCGCCCCACCACAGTCTGGATGTGATCCCGCATGCGCCCGAGCAGCGTCTCCCTGTCCACCGCCTGCCCGTTGGCATCCGTGAATACCGATCCCGGCACTTGCGAGTGCCAGACGAGATTGTGGCCGATGATGAACATGCCATTCTTCTCGCCAAACGCGACATACCGGTCAGCCCCGTCGAAGTGGTACTCGCCCATCCGCGGCTCAGTCGCATCCCATTTCAGCACGTTCTCGGGCGAGATGCTGTTGAACTGGGCCTTGATGAGAGCGGTCTTCGCAGGATCCCGTTCTGTAAACTGAGATTCGTTGAGCGCAGCGCCGATTAGAAATTGATCCTTGAACGCATCTTTCAACGCGGACTGCGCGGCGGCATTGCCTGCAAAAAGGAGTAACCCAATGCAACCGGGGAGCACATCTCGGATTCTCATACTTGATGGATGTTTCCAATCCAGCTCACGGGAAGCAATCTATTCCATAGGAATCTCGGCTGGAAGGTCTCGGTTTATGACCTTGAAGAATCGCCCCCATTCAGCAAGGATTTCAGGTCATGAAAAGACTGATGACGGTTCTCGTTGCGCTCGTCGCATTGTGCAATAATTCCTGGGCCGATCGCATTCTTATCTATAAAGGTTCACAAACCAATAAACACAACGACGCCCACTCGCAGGTGGTTCACTTTTACATCCTTTTCGATCTGGATACCCTGCTGTCCAACTCCGTTGTATATGGTGGTGTCGGTAAGAGCAAAACTTTCTCGGCCGGAACTCCCGCGGCTTATGTTTACGCCCCACTTACCGCTCCCAAGGGCTCAGAGACTGTTTTTGCAAATGGGATCGTTGATATGAGCGCCAGCTTTGAGCTCGTTATGGAGACATTTACCGGCAGGAATTCACTTCTCAACCTCGGCGGTACATTTACCGGCGAGTTTCCAGTTACACTATCCAGCAGCGTCCGGAACATACAGGGCGGCGGAACGCTGGCATCCGACAATAACTTTGTCGCCAATGGCTCTTACGTCCTGGTGAAATCATTGACCCAACAAAGTAATGAAAGTAATGACAACTTGACAGATGCGACAACCATCGTCACCGCTGCTTTGACAAAAGAGGGCTATTAGCGGAACAAGCCGCAGAGTTAACCGGGCGATTTAACAAACGGCATTGCTGCCTGCCCGAATCCCATCCACTTTCTTCCGCCGTCCTTATCACAAGGCTTATATCCGACTAAGTAACATGAATATCCTCCGTTCCGTAATGATCGCCCTCCTCTGCCTGACCGGCGCACGCTCCATGGCAGAATCCCCCTGGTCCACAGGGCACACCTTGTCCGACGTGATTGGCTACGATCTTCAAAGCCACGAGACCGGCCAAAAGCTGACCGATTACCAGACCAACTCCGTCTGCCTCCTGCTAGGATATTTCCGCGGCTTTGCCGAGTCCTCAGCCGTCGCCGCCCATTACAACGCGACCGCTCTTCCCTTCTTCCTGCCGGATAGCATCACCAACGATGAGATCGAGCGCATAGTGTACAAATACTTGTCGGATAATCCCGGCAAGCTTGATTTAACCGGTGATGCCCTGCTGGTTTCAGCACTCACCAAGGCATTTCCCAACACGGTTTTCACACCCCCGCCCGCACCCGCCCGGAAGCTGCTCCCGCAATAATCATCGGGTTTTTCCGTCCGTTCATTGCCCGCCGGAGCGAATACGTCTTATCAGTTCGCCCCGTGGAAACGGAAGCGTCTTCAGCGTTGCCGATGCCCGGAGGATCAGTTCGGCGGCTTCCAGACCGGCATGCGCAATGGCATGGCGTGTCTTGGCTGCTGCTGAGCCTTGATGCTGCTCCTCTTCGTCGGTGGGGTGATGAATCTGTGGTGGATCTCTGCGCTCACCATTTTTGTAGTGATGGAGAAACTGACTCTTGGGAGAAAAACCTGGAATTAGCAGCGTGACTGGGGGACTTCAACTGCCCTTACTTTTTTTGATCCCGCACATACTCCTTTAATACACGAAGACTTATCTGTGTATCCTCGGGACAAGTAAAAGTGTAGCGCGAATCATCCACCTCGAAGTCGATGTTCAATTGTTTCCTCCAGCCCACCGCGGGATCTGCATTGAGCCAATCCGGTCCCACACGGAAACTTGCCACCGGTTGAGCCAACACATCCTTGACGCGATCGGTCACGTCCGCAAAGTTGTTTCCAGATCCAAAGTGCGCCGCCACGATCTTCACCCCCGCGGGCGAAAGCGACACTGCCGGAGGCGGCGATGCCGAGAATTTCAGCGTACGTCCCAGCGACCCGAAGACAAGTGATTGCAGCATGGTTTTGCCGCTGTTTTCCATGCAGTTGGGCAGCGATTGTTCGATGATGCTCCTCGCCTCGTCGTTCTGTCCTTTGGACATGTAATAGAATGCGATGGCCAGAATCCCCTGGGATAGGTAAGTATCGCGCTTAGTCAGATTCCCGGATTGACTGACCTTCTCCCATGGCTGCGTGCCACTCAGTACAGATTGGGTGTCCTTGTAAATAAGCCGGTCCGTCTCGAGCCCGGCAATTTTCCCGATCTCATCCTGTTCCGCCTTGGCGTCGCCTTTTTGTATCGCGCAGAGCAGTAACACATCTTTCCCCATAAGATTATACGGCCGCGCATCGTCGAATTTTTTTGCAACCGTCTCCGCCTTATCCCATTCGCCCATCATCGGGTAATAGTTCACAAGCTCCGCCAGCTCTTCCGGCGCCGCCTTCTCAATGTCGAGCGCCACGAGTTCCTTGAATGTCTTGTAATTGGCGAACTCATTATTGGTCTTCATCGCCAGAAGCTTTTTCTCCATCCCCTGCCGTTCATAAAAATTCGCCAGCGGCCTGTAACTCGCGGCGTGCGTCGAAAGCGTGAGCAGCCGCTTCTCCGCGTCAGCCAGCAGCCCATCGCGCTCCATTGCCAGCTCATCGTCGAATACCCGGTCCACGCCGTTCCGGCTCCGCGCATCCATATAAAAGCCCCAGCCGTCATTGTCGGCCGAGGCATACCGGCTGTAATCCACGTCCCCCTCCAGGTCCACCAGCGTCTTGAAGATCGAATTCCGGTCCCCCTTAACCATCGCAAGGTAAATGAGCGAGTTCCCATCCCGTTCCCATGCCGGATCCCCTTCCGCCAGCCTCCGTTGGAAGCCGAGTTTTGCCCGGTCATAGTCCACCGGCTTCTTGAACAGTTCCTCGCCGTAATCGCCCGCATCCTCGGTCAACAGCTCCGCGTACAGCACATCGCCCTTCTCTGGCGGAAAAGTATCCGCCCATTTCTTCATCCACGTCTCCCTTTCCAGGGGATCGCCATACCACCGATCCATCAGGTATATGGCCGCACCGAGGTAGAGCGGCTCAAACTCAGGCGCCAAGGCCGTGCCCTTTTCCAGGTAATCAAACATTTCATCCTTGGACTTGCCCTGGAGCAGACAGAGGTCCAGCCAATCTTTATAATATATAGGGTCATCAATCTTCGTACCCTCGGGCACTGCTTCCAGCGTATCTTCAGCCCTCGTGGCGCTGGATTCCATCTTTTCCCCGCCTTCGGGCGTAATGGTATCCGCATATCCGCCCCCCCTGGCCCTCCACGCATATCCGATAAACCAATTGGCGATCGCAAGTCGGGCCGTCAGGGACTTAGGAAACGCCGCGGACCATTTCTTGAGCACGGGCAAACGGTCCATCCATTCCTGGTTGGTCGCGTCCGTGCCTAGCTTCAACCCGCCATAGAAAGCTCCCAATTGCGTGGAGTCGAACCGAACATCATACCCCTTTTTCCTCAATTCCGCCGCCAGCTTTTCGAGTCCCGCAAAATCCTCTTTGGACAACAAAGTAGCCGACTCTTCATGCACCACCCGGGGATTGTACTCTCCCTCGCCATGGCCGCATGCGAGCAGCACCCAAAGGAAAACCAAGGGGAGAAGTACCGTCGTTTTCATTGCCGCCCCCACGATGCGCAACTCCCGGCAGGTCAGCGAGAATTAAACGGCGTAGATCTGGCAGCCTCGAGTGGACTGGGCGTCAGCCGTCGCTATTTCTTGTTGCTATCGAGCAGCTTTTTGAGGCTGCCGTCGTCAGCGAGGGGGAATAGTTTCATTCCGTCGAGGCTGGGTGCGTGGATCCAGTAGAGGTTGGGCCGTGTGGGAGAGCGATAGAGGGTGAAGTGGATGGGGATGCCCAGGGACCATATGCCGACGCGACCGCAAATTGAACCTTTCGATAAATCGTCCAAGTCTGCCTTGGAGTCTTCCGGGTGGGCAGCGCGGGCGCGATGGAGGATCGTGGCGAGTTGATCGTATGCCGGGGTCCCCTTGTGAAAGATGGCGGATGCCCCATTGATCTCCAGGCTCACCGTATTTGGGTCGGCGGCCTGGGGGATGTCTGGATTGAGCAGCGCGTACAGGCCGGTAATGGCGCCGTGGGATATGGGCAGATCGTAGGGACCGACGCACATGCTGACGGCGAAGAGGATGAAAAGGAGGGCGACGGCTTTTAAAACGGCCTTGGCAACGCGCACCCAGGTTTTGCTGCTCCACGGCATATTGGCACCTCATCCTCGTCCCCTTGGGTTCCTCAATCAAGAACCGGCCAGCCTGCACCGCGCCCGCCTTGGGCCCGGAATACAGGAGGAGGGACGACAAGCCCCGGCATGTAAGTGCCTAAGTTGGCAGATATCTCCGATCTAATCGGAAACAGACAGATTTTCGCCTCCCGCTCGGCGCTTCAACGCAGATTTTTGGAATAATGCCGCCCAAAAAGGAGTCTTATATCCTGAAATGCGGCAACTTCCTTGCTTCTTAAAGGTTAGACCCCGGGACACCCCTCGGTGAATTTCCCATGCAATACCCCGTCAAACAAGTACTGCCGGGCTGTCGAGACGAGGCGCAGGTAGGTACACCGTAAATACCTTTGAACAAAATTCAACCACCCGAGTCTAATCCCTCGTGAAATTTAATGGCGTTAACCTTTTTCCCGCTTCCGCTCCCCGGAGGCGAGCAATCAGGGATCGCCAAACGATCTTAAACTGAAGACCGAACCCTAACATTAACTGGAGCACGCTCCGCGTGCAACTTCCATGGCCGTCGACGACACAGAATCAGGCATCAAAATTTACCTCCGCGAGATCGGGCAGATCGCTCTGCTCACTCCCGCCCAGGAGATCGAACTGGCCGCCCGCATCAAAAAGGGCGACAAGGAGGCGCGCTCCCAGATGATCCGCGCCAACCTGCGGCTGGTGGTTAAAATCGCCCACGATTACAACAACCTCGGGCTCCCGCTGCTCGACCTCATCTCAGAGGGCAACATCGGCCTCATGAAGGCCGTTGAGCGCTTCGACCCCGCAAAGGGTGGCAAGCTCTCCACGTACGCTGCCTGGTGGATCAAGCAGTCCATCAAGCGCGCCCTCGCCAATCAGAGCAAGACCATCCGCCTGCCCGTCCATCTCGTGGACAAGATCTCCAAGATGCGTCGCGTGGCGCTGCAGATGAGCGAGGAACTCGGCCGCGAGCCCACCGATGACGAGCTTGCCGAGGAAGTCGGCATGGCTTCCTCCAAGGTCTCGCAGCTCAAGACCGTCTCCATCCGTCCCGCTTCCCTCGATGCGCCCATCAGCGATGATGACACCACCGAGTTTGGCGAGATCGTCGGCGACGAGGAGGCCCTTACGCCCTTCGAACACCTGCGCGATCAAAACCTCCGCGACGAGGTCGCCGACTTGATCTCCGTCCTGGACGAGCGCGAGAAGAAAATCATCTTCTCCCGTTTCGGCCTTGATGGCGGCAAGCCCAAGACCCTCGAGGAGGTCGGCCGCAAGTTCGGCGTCACCCGCGAGCGCATCCGGCAGTTGCAAAACATCGCGCTCATGAAGCTCCGCCGCGCTCTCCAGAAAAAGGAGAAGCCGTCCGACTTCGTACACAGCGTAAGTTAAAGCCCGAATCAGGCTAAATTAAGGTAAATCAAGGCAGATCAAGCCTGCCGGCCTCTTGAGGCCAAATTTTTTCCAGAACCGGGGGGTTTTTGGGATACGGGGCGCGTCACCGCAAGGGGGCGCGCCCGCTTGTTTTCCCAAAAAAGCTGGCACTCCCCGCGAGGCGGGTGGCAGGGTTTACAGCGGATGTCGATTTTCAGCAAGCTGGCCCGCTGGGCACGGGGGGAGTGGGCCGTTCTCCTCGATACGGTGAGATCAGCGGCATTCCGCGAGCTGCTCGCATGGTCCCTCCCCGCCCTCATCATCGGCGGCATCGCCCGCCTCTGGCTGGAGGTCCATTTTCCCTACGGCTACTTCCAGGGCGATACCCCGGACTTTCTCGTCACCGCAGAGCGTTTCGTCCGGCGCCACACCCTTGTCATCCATGGCAAGAAGGCCTTCCTCGCCCCCATCCTCTTCGCCATCCCATTCCTGATTCACATCCCCGCCCTCATATTGATGCCGCTCCTCCAGCACATCGCCGGCCTCGCCGCCACGGTGCTGGCCGGCGGCATCGTCCGATGCTGGTTCCGTCTCTGGCGCTGGTTCATCATCCCGGCGACGATCCTCTACACGATCAATCCTGCGTTGCTCTGGTACGAGCACGCATTGCTCGCCGAGTGCTACTACCTCTTCTGCGTTACCGCCGTAGCCCTTGCCGGTACACTGCTCGTCCGCGAGCCCACCCTCCGCCGCTACGTCTGGCTCATCGTCGCTCTCTTCTTCACCGCCGGCTCGCGCCCTGAGGGCAAGCTCTATGTCGCGTTCGGTATCGGCGTCGTCGCGCTCGCATACATGGGCGACTGGAAACTCTGGCTCCGCCGTATCCTCGTCATGCTCCTATGCTCCGCCGCGATCTGGATGAGCAGCCGCAGCACCCAGGCCGGCCTCCTCCTCTACGCCACAGTCGTCCCCCTCGCTCCCGAGAAATCCACCGTCGCCCCTGGCGTCGAGCCGTATCTTGAGAAACTCCGCTCAACCAGCGACTCGGACGATCCCAGCGTGCGTAGAAAATTGAACTCAGTCGAGAAAGCCGCAAACGACGCCCTCCACGATTACCTCGCCAGCCTCCGCCAAAAAAGCGACGACGCCCACGTCAGCGCCCTCGCCCAAAAGCTCGCGATCGAGGCCATCAAGACAAGGCCGGGCCTCCTCCCGATCATCGCCGCAAACAAATTCCTCATGACCTGCCGCCCCAATGCGCAGGGCTACTACACCGACACGAGCGGCGGCTTCACCCCCTACTGGATATACGACAAGCAAATGGAGGCGCTCGCCCGGCGCAGTTTCATGAAGCCCCTCATGAAAGGCCTCACCGGCCGCGACCTGCAAACCGACGCCGAGACCAACGCCTTCCTCCACGAGAAATATATCCCGCTCCAGCCGGATTGGTTCACCCCGTTGCAAGACGACTGGAGCAAAGCCACTCTCGGCCTGCAATGGGGATCCCACGGCGTCGACAAGCGCTTCATCCCCGGCTGGCCCGCCCTTTGCCTCATCGCCGCTGCCGGTATGCTCCTCGCTGCCTTCGTCCCGCGCGATCGTCTATGGCGGTTCCATCTCCCATGGATTGCCGTATTCATCGGCGTTTGGTTTGCCGTGATGCTCACCGGCGTGGTCAATCCCCGCTATCGTTTCGTATTCGAGCCTTTCTTGATTCTCTACGCCTTCCTGCTGTTGGATTTCCTCTGGAGCGCCGTCGCCTCCCTCGCTAGGCTCCCGCGCGAGCCCGCCGGTGCGACCCCGCGCACCCCTCCTCATCCCGCCCATTCATGACCAAGTCGCTGACCATCGGCATCCCCTGTTACAACGAGTCCCAGACCGTCGGCAAGGTCGTCACTGATTTCCGCGCCGTCTTCCCCCAGGCCCGCATCCTCGTCATCGATAACGCCAGCACCGACAATACCACCGAGGTCGCCCGCGCCAGTGGGGCCGAGGTCGTCGCCGAGCCGCGCAAGGGCAAGGGCTTCGCCGTGCAGCGACTCTTTACCCTGACGGAGTCCGATTACCTCATCATGGTTGATGGCGATGACACCTACCCCGCCGAGGAGGCGCTCAAGCTCATCGCCACCATTGAGCGCGATGGCGGCGATACCGTCGTCGGCCGCCGCACCAGCAGCCAGCAGGCGGCCTTCAAGACCGCCCATACGTGGGCCAATCTCGCCCTCTGCCGTCTCATCGAGTTTCTCTTCTCGGCCAGTTGCGGCGATCTCTTCTCCGGCTACCGCCTCTTCACCCGCGCCTTCTACCGCAACATCCCCATGCTCGCCAAGGGCTTCGAGGTAGAGACCGAGCTTGCCATCCAGACCATCGACAAGGGCTTCGTCCAGCGCGATGTCGACATTTCCTTCCGCAGCCGCCCTGAGGGTTCGTTTTCGAAACTGAACACCTTCACCGATGGCTTCCGCGTCATCCGCGTCATCATCACGGTGGTCAAGGATTTCAAGCCGATGCTCTTCTTCTCTCAGATCGCGCTGATTATTTTCATCTGCTCCATTCTCGCCGGCGCCTTCCCCATCGCCGATTACCTCCGCATCCGCTACGTGATGCACGTCCCCCTCGCCATCCTCGCCACCGGCCTCGACCTGCTCGCCGCCCTCGCCCTCGTCTGCGGCTTCATCCTCGACACGATCGTCCGCTACGACCGCGAGCAATTCTTTCTTAGGATGCGCGATTTCAAGGATGTGCCGCGTGAGTAGGCGGATGCTTTGCATTCAATCGTAGATCCACAGGTTTATTCCCGGGATGTACCATCTTGAGCCGTTCTTTGTGACGGTAATCTCTCGTGCGCCGGGCGCCATGTTCGAGAAGAAGATTGCCGACTTGTCCTCAGGATGGATTTTCCATATTTGGATGCCAGCTCCGAGCCGATCGGCGTCGCGATAGGAAAAAGCTCCCAACGCTCGGCAAACAGTATCGAATATCCGAAAGGTGTCCTCTGAAGGCATGGACGTCTGGACGAGCACAAAGGGTTCAGTTGGAGGAAACGATGAAAAGCCATCGTCCTCTATCATGCGGAGAAGCTCGCAGGTGCCAGCGTCTGCCATGCGGTGGGTCCATTTGCCGGCAATAAAATCCGAGTCGCTTCTCTGGGTAGGATCAGGCGTGATGATACATTTGACAAATGTACCTCTGAAAAACTGGTGTGACGACTCAGTGGGTTTGTAAAATGCAATGGCCTCTCGCAATACGCCGTCGGAGGATTTTTTGCAGTATAGTGCCGTTGGAGTGTCCTTCGGCACTACCTTTGCGCACAGAGATGCGATAGCATCGATGTCCCCTTGTTTAATCTCATTCGCACCGTCGCCGAAGAGCACCGGAGCCGCATGGGTTGCGGATGCCATTAGTGGGAGTACTACAAGTTGAACTATCACCATCTTCAATGAGAGAATGAAACGAGCAACGGAGTGCCGTATGTTGCCGGACTGGATATTTTCGGAGTCTTCGGAGCCCAATATATTCATAAGTCGAATGAACTTCCCGAGAGATCTACCATTTTGTTCGGCCCGAAACAAGTTGGCATCGGAACAGAGTGATTTGCAAAGAACGAAGAGCAACGACGGGAGGCGATTTGCATTGCCTTATCCACCCGCCAATGGTCAGTTGATCATTCCCTATGACCCAAGCGCAGCAGACCAACCCCCAGCGGATGGAAAAGATCGTCAGCCTCTGCAAGCGCCGCGGCTTCGTCTTTCAATCCAGCGAAATCTACGGCGGCCTCAATGGCTGCTGGGATTACGGCCCCCTCGGCGTCGAGCTTAAGCGCAACCTGAAGGATTACTGGTGGCGCGTCATGGTCCGCGAGCGCGATGACGTCGTCGGCATGGATGGCTCGATCCTGATGAATCGCGCGGTCTGGAAAGCCAGCGGCCACGAGGAAACATTCACCGACCCGATGGTCGATTGCCGCAACTGCAAGGCCCGCCACCGCGCCGATCAACTCCCGGTAAAGGACGAAGTCCCGTATTGCCCAAACTGCGGCAGCCGTGACCTCACCGAGGCCCGCGCCTTCAACCTGATGTTCCTCACTTACGTCGGTGCGACCCAGGACGAATCATCGAAAACCTATCTCCGCCCCGAGACCGCACAGGCCATCTTCGTTCAATTCAAGAACGTGCTCGAGGTTTCACGCAAGAAGCTCCCTTTCGGTATCGCCCAGATCGGCAAAGCCTTTCGCAACGAGATCAACCCTCGCAATTTCACTTTCCGCTCCCGCGAGTTCGAGCAGATGGAGCTCGAGTACTTCTGCGCCCCCGCCCAGGGCCGCGAGCTGCTCGAGTATTGGCTCCAGGAGCGCCTCCGCTTCTACGAGAATATCGGCCTCCCACGCGAGAAACTCCACGTCCACGAAATCCCCGCAGAGGAGCGCGCCTTCTACTCCCAGGGCACCTACGATATTGAGTTCGAGTTCCCCTTCGGCATCCAGGAGCTCGAGGGCGTCGCCTACCGCACAGACTACGATTTGACCCAGCACGCCAAGGCCAGCGGCAAGCCCCTGGATTATTTCGATGAGGAGACAAAACAGCGTTTCGTCCCCCATGTCGTCGAGCCCTCCGCTGGCGTCGATCGCACCACGCTCGCACTGATCTGTACCGCCTACGATGAGGAAACCGTCACCGACGAGAAGGGCAAAAGCGAAACTCGCATCGTCCTCCGATTTCACCCGCGCATGGCCCCGATCAAGGTCGGCGTCTTCCCGCTGCTCAAGAACAACGAGCAATTGGTCGCGAAGGCACACGAGATCACCTCGTTGCTCAAGCCCCACATGATGACTTTCTATGATGAGGGCGGCGCAATCGGAAGGCGGTATCGCCGCCAGGATGAAATCGGCACCCCCTTCGGCATCACCGTCGATTTCGAGACCCTCGGCGAGAAAGGCGACGAATTGAAAGATACCGTCACCCTGCGCCATCGCGATAGCATGAAACAGGAACGCATCCCCATTAAAGATTTGCTGGGGATAATATTGCCGCAAATTGCTTAGGATGCCACGGGTTAGTTGAAAGCGGCGCTGCTCACTTTGCAATGAACGTGAATTGACCCCACACTCTTCCCTGCGTAGCATCCAAACATGAACGCGAGCCAGATAATCGCTGAGATTGAGGCGTTGCCTCCCGCGGACCAATTGCGCGTTATTCGATTCGCATATCGCCTGGATGCGGAGCGGCAACTCACTGGTGTAGAGCTTGCCTCACTCGCAACTCGAATGACGGATTGCACGGATCCGGTGGAAGCCGTCCGCATTCGCGAAGATATCGTGCGAGGGTTTTACGGCTCGGGACAAGATGCCTAAAATTCGCCGTGCAAATCTTCCACCGGCACTTTTTCGTCATTTGCTCGATCGAGTTCGCGAGCGAAGCGTGTCACCGGACATGTTGCGAGACCTCGCCGAATGGCTGGACGCTGAGCCTGAGGTGCCGGCAGGAAAATGGTTCAAGCGATTCGTGGGCATGTCTGTATGTGGAGAAGGAGAACTCGTGAAGACATTCCTCATTCCAGGCCAGGTTCCTACAGGAACCGAGATCTTTTGATAGTATCAAAGTATCCTCCACCCCTCAATTAACTGACTCTTGAAAACTAGAATCCTCTGCACACTTCTCCTGTTCCCCCTTCTGGCTTACTCAGCCCAGGAGCGATTTTATATCGGCACTTACGCCAGGCCAGCAGGAGGCGAGGGGATTTACACCGCAACCATAGACACCACTACCGGCAAGCTAAGTCCAATTACCCTCGCCATTGCCGCCAACAACGCCAATTACCTCGCGCTTTCCCCGGATGCCTCCCACCTTTACGCCATTACTTACGATGATGGGGGTTCGGTCGCCGCATATAATGTTGGCAAGGATGGTGCGCTTACATTCATCAATCGCGTCCGCGTGGAGGCTCCCGGCGGATGCCATGTCTCCGTGGATGCCGCAGGCAAGAACGTACTGATCGCCAATTACAACAGCGGCACCATCGTCTGCAACCAGATCAACCCGGATGGCAGCCTGGGCAAGCACACTGGTATGATTACCTTCCAGGGCTCCGGCCCCGATGCCAGCCGGCAGGACCACCCCTACGGCCATTTCGTTGCCACAGATAGCTCCGGCCAATTTGTGTACTCCTGCGATCTCGGCACCGATCACGTCTGGAGTTATCACTTCGACGCTGCCACCGGCGCCTTCGGCAAGCCGCTCGATGCAAATGGAATTGTCCCTCCCGGCAGCGGCCCGCGGCACCTTGTGTTCGGCCCCGGCCAGGACTTTGCTTACGTGAATGGCGAGATGGGCCGGAACGTCACCACCTTCAAGCACGATAAATCCACCGGCGTACTCACCGCCATTCAGACCACACCCGTAGTACCCGGCGTTGCCGCCAGCAGCGCCATCCGCACCGCCGAGATTCGCTGCCATCCTTCCGGCAAATTCATCTACGTCTCCAGCCGCGGGGATGACATCGTCGCCGTCTTTTCCATCGGCTCCGATGGCAAACTAACCTTCGTCCAGGATGCCCCTGCTCTGGTCAAAGACCCGCGCGGCATGAACATCGATCCCACCGGTCAATGGCTCATCACCGCAGGCCAGAGCGACAGCCAGTTGGCCGTTTTCGAGATTGCCCGCGACACCGGCAAGCTCACCTCCGCCAAGCAGCAGGCAAGCGTGCCCACGCCCGTCGACATCCTTTTCCTGCCCGCGAAATAGCGCGCCCACTTCGCCTGGGCCGCCCTATTGCAACTCGGGCGGCTTCTTCTGGCGTTCAAGGGGCAACGTCCCTACCATCTTCGCGATATACTCCGCCGCGTCGAAGCGAAAGGCGAACCCGTGCGCGAGCGCATCTGCTAGCAGTATTCCCGTGCGTCCGATCCCGCCCGTGCGATGGAAGGTATGCCTCCCCGCCGCCAGCCATGTCGCGCCGGTATAGGGCTTCCCATCCAACTCCCCAGCCGCCGTCCCTTGCTCGCTCACAATTGCGTAACTCTGTGGGATAACTACATCGAAGTTATACGTACCGTTCCCTTCCGCATTCCCTATCTCCTTGCCGAGCACGCCAATATCCATCGACTCAATATCGAACGGCACATAATTCGCCACAATGAATTTCGCCGCGATCGATCCATCGTGCGCGCAGTGAAGATAAGTTACCTTCACCCCTCTCTGGATGAGACGCGCGGGTATACTATCATGGATCAGCCCCAGCCTCACCCGCGCCTTGGTTATCGGCTCGAGCACCCAATAGTAAGCCCGATTGCGGAAAACATAGTCCCCCTTGTCATCCATGACATAGTCATCCGGCTTTGTCAGCGCGAGTACATCCGCGATATTATGAGTCGTGACCCGCATCCGGTCTTCAAGCAGGTTTTGTATCTTGAATGTGTAGGCAAATTCGCAAAGCGCCACCGCGGGCAGCGCATAAGTCCAGAAACGCCGCCGCCAGCTCTCATTGCGGACGAATTGCGAACCAAGGATAACCAACGGAATGAGTGAAAGCGGCAGGAGCGGCGTATAAGGCAGATCATCCTCCCGCGTGATATCCGGCCAATAACTCCGTAGCAGAAAGAGAAACAGCCACGGTGTCAGCGCGATCAACGTCCGCCGAATCGCAACCCGCGTATCCCGCTCCTGGCGAAAAATCAGCCACGCATACCCCGCCAGCAATACAACCGCCGCCGGGAAATACCATTGATACGCCGCGAAATGTCCCCACCGCTTCAGCCTAGGCAGGATATTATGGCAGACCACGCAATAATACATGATCCAGTAAGCCCCTTGCGCCTTGAAATAGAGCGGCGTCGCCGCCGGCGGTATTATCGCGGCGATGAGGATCGCCGGCACGCGCGTCAATACCTGCCCCAGGCCCGGCCCCTCCCGCCGCGCCCATGCGAAACTCATCGCGATCAGCAGCGCAGTCCCCAGCGCCGCCACCAGCACCACCGTCTTGAGCGACACCGCGAATGCCAGCCCCAGCACAAACCCAAACGCGGCAGCCCTAACCACGGAAAATTCCCCGTCCACCGCGATCATCAGTCCCACCAGCCAGAACACCGCCCATAGGTCATCCGTCCTGAATTCTGTGGAAGTATAGAAGAACAACGGAAAACCCGCCGCTAGAAGCGTTGCCCACGGTGCCGCGCGCCGTGAGTACAAAATCGCCGCCAGCCGGTACACCGCCCACAGCGCGACAAAGTAAAGCGGCAGCATCGCCCACCGCAGCATGATCATGATGTCCGGACGCTCCCCCAGCAGCCTCATCAGTGGCGCACAGGCCATCTGGAAGAGCGGCATGTGATTATCGAAGAAATCCCGGTACTGAAGTTGCCCCGTCGCCCACCCCCACACCACATGCGCGTGCTGCGTCTCATCGGAGTCCGTGCGGAAGTGATAAATCGCCAGGACCTTCAGCCCCAGCACCAGCGCCGCCACGATGAGAAAACAGATACGCTCAAATCCGCGCGCGGGCAGCCAGCCCGCCGCGCCTTCCCGGCGCATCTTCTGCACACCCTCTTCCAGCGGCGGGACAAGGGTCTCAACCTCGCCGTCACTCAATGTCCGGTACAAGCTCATCGATAATGTCTCTGAAACGTAATGGGGTTGCTTTCCGCAACCTGGATGGGCAAGCCCGGGCGTCGGTCGGGAAAAGGGTTATCCACGCTCCCCATCCGCGCAAGCGACGAAGCGCATTTTCCGTCCATCTTACTCACTCGTAATCCAGTGGAAATGTGAGCCTTATCCACTCCAGCCCCCTCTCCCCGGTTCCGCTCGACGAGTCGCCCGCCCCGGTTTAAGTTCCTGCCGAGCATCTCCCCACGGCGAGCCACTTCGCCCATCGACCAACCCTCATGCCGGCCTCCTCTTCGCCTTTCGATCGGTTTTTGCAATCCGTCCTGGCATCGCGGTTCCTCACGATCTCGGCTATCATCCACGTACTGATCATCGTGCCGCTTGGCGGTCGTGTCCTCTTTACCCGGTACGTGGAGCCGCCGGACTTCCAGGAGAGTGGCGAGGGCGGCAGCGCCACCGCGTCCAACTCCGACACCACCCTCCCCGACACGCCCGAGGCTGCCCTGCCGCCTGTCCCCACGCTGGTCGCCGCCCCCGCCGCCGCTCCTCCCGCCGCCAGCCTCGCCGCCCTCACTTCGATCAATACGACCAATGCCGGCTTCAGCATGCCGCTCCCGGCCATTGCCCCCCCCACCATCGGCAGGGCTCTCGAGCAGGTCGCCTCCTCGGCGCCTGCGCAATTACCCGGCGTCTCGAACACACAACTCTCCCTGCCGGGCTCCATGAATGGCCGCGGCAATTCCCAGCAGCGCGCAAGGTCGGGGCTGAGATTCGGCGCGTTGCCCGCCTCCGAGCCCGCGGTCCTGCGCGCCCTCAGGTGGCTCCAGTCCCAGCAGCAAAGCGACGGCACATGGGGCGCCGATCAATACAAGGGCGGCCTCACCGGCCTCGCCCTCCTCTGCTTCCTCGGCCACGGGGAGACGCCGCAGACCTCCCACGAGTTCGGCGTGGTTGTAAACAATGCCATAGCCGCCCTCGTCACGGAGGCCAATAAGAAACAGGGCCGCATGACCTTCTACGGAAATGGCTTCTCGTGGGCCGAATCCCCTTATTCCCACGCCATCGCCACGGAGGCCCTCTGCGAGGCCTACACAATGACCAAAGACGAGCGCCTCGTCCCCGTCATCCGCCAGGCTGTCGATTATATAGTCAAGGGCCAGCGCCCAGATGGCGGCTGGGCCGGTCACTACGATTTGTCGCCCGATGGCCCGGACTTGCCAAAGAGCGATACCTCTCTCAGCGGCTGGCAGATCCAGGCCCTCAAGGCCGCCTACTTCACCGGCATCCCCGGCATGGACAATCTCGTCCATCCCGTCCTAGACAATGCGATGAAGAATCTCGACCGTGTTTACGATGAACGCGACGGCTCATTCGGCCTCCACAAGCCCGGCGAAACCGCCGGCCACGACCTCACCGGCCTCGCCATCGCGTCCAAGCTCTTCTGGCTCGGCCGCCCGGACACGACGGTGCGCGAGGGCCTCAAGGACATCACCTCCGTGGATCTCGACTACGCCGGCTCCACTTGTAACCTCTACGCTTGGTACTTCGAAACCCAGGCCTGCTTCGAGGCCCAGGGCGTCCCGTGGACCTGGTGGAAAGGACGTTTCCAGAACCAACTCACCGGCAGGCAATCCTCCGATGGAAGCTGGCCCCCCACCGGTGGCCAGGAGTTCGGCAAGCTCCCCACCCAGCCCTACACCAACCTCGCCGTCGATGCCGGCACCGATGGCCCGCTCTACCGCACGACATTCTGCTGCATGATGCTCGAGGTCTTCTATCGCTACCTCCCCAGCAATGCCGCTGCGCAAATGGGAGGCGCGGCCCTCTAGCCAATTGGTGGCTCATTCGAGCGAACGGGCGGCCGATTGCAGCCGCCGGACTTGCGCGTCGTAGCCCCGTGGCGGAGAATTCTGCCGCCCGCGCGCTTTTCCAAACTCCATAGCATGTCCTTCATCACGCCCGATTTCCTCCTCGAGACAGAAGCCGCGCGCACGCTCTACCACGGCTACGCCGAGCCGGAACCCATCCTCGATTACCATTGCCATCTCTCCCCCGCACTTATCGCCGCAGATCATCGCTTCGCCGACCTCGCTGAGATCTGGCTCGCCGGCGATCACTATAAATGGCGCGCCATGCGAGCAAACGGCGTAAGTGAGGACTACTGCACCGGCGCCGCCGACCCGTGGGAGAAATTCCTCGCCTACGCGCGCACCGTCCCGCGCCTCCTCCGCAATCCGCTCTACCACTGGACACACCTCGAGTTAAAAAACTACTTCGGCGTCACAGAGCTTCTCCACGAGAAAAGCGCCCGCGCCATCTGGGAGCAGGCTAATGCCCGCCTCGCCCAGCCGGACATGAGCGCGCGCGGCATCCTCCGCTCCAGCCGCGTCGTCGCCATATGCACCACCGATGATCCCGCCGATACGTTGGACCATCACGAGGCCCTGCGAAGGGACCCCACCTTCACCACCCGCGTTTACCCCACCTTTCGCCCAGACAAGGCGCTCGCTGTCGATCAGCCCGCCGTTTTCATCCCATGGCTCGACAAACTCGCCGCCACCTCCGACGTCGATTGCGGGACCCTCTCCGGATTGCTCGACGCGCTCGCCCGCCGCCACGATGCATTCCACGCCATCGGCGCCCGTCTCTCCGATCACGGCCTCTCTCAGCTCCCAGATGCCGATTGCACGGAAACCGAAGCCGCCCGCATCTTCAACACCGCCCGCGCCGGCCGCGAAGTCTCCCCGCTCGACGTCGAAAAATTCCGCACCCGCATGATGCTCTTCTTCGGCGAGCTCGACGCTGCAAAATCCTGGACCAAGCAACTCCACCTCGGCGCCCTGCGCAATGCAAACACCCGCATGTTGCAACACCTCGGTCCCGATACCGGATTCGACTCCATCGGCGATTGGCCCCAGGTCACCCCTCTTGCCCATTACCTCGACCGTCTCGACTCCGCTGGCGCGTTGCCAAAAATAATCGTCTACAACCTCAACCCCGCCGACAACTACGCCCTCTGCACCCTTCTCGGCAATTTCCAGGACGGCGCCGGCAAGTTGCAGTTCGGCAGCGGCTGGTGGTTCCTCGATCAAAAGGAAGCCATGGAGTGGCAGATCAACGCCCTCTCGAACCTCGGCCTCCTCAGCCGCTTCGTCGGCATGCTCACGGACTCCCGCAGCTTCACCTCCTACCCGCGCCACGAGTACTTCCGCCGCGTCCTCTGCAACATGCTCGGCTCGGATATCGAGAAGGGACTCGCCCCACGCGACTTTGAAATGATCGGCGGCATGGTCCGCGACATCTGCTTCCGCAACGCGCGCGATTACTTTGGCCTGGAGATCGCGTCCTAAGGAACCACTGATTAAATGGGAGTAGCCTCTGCTGCGAGCAATTGGGCCGTTTTTCAAGGCACGAGCGAAGCGGTAATACCCGCAGCGGTCTTGACCGAGCGAGCAACGCGGAAAAACGGCCCAATTGCTCGCAGCCCGAAGGGTTGCACTGAAAAGAGGCCGGGTGCTGCGTTGGCTTCTCAGTTACAGCCCATGAAGGGATGCGCCTTCGAAGCCGCCTTGCCCCCGGCCTCTTTTGAGTGCAACAGAGGCCACTCCCATTTAATCAGTGGTTCCTAAAGCATGTCTCCGCTGCGCATCGTCCGCGTTCTCATCCGGTTTCTCCTCGAGGGATTCCGTCCCATCGCGCCCGCCCCGCATCACCCGAAGCCGAAGGATTGGCCCAACGACGCCATCACCGGCGCGTGGCTCGGCCACTCCACGGTCCTCATCAATTTTCTCGGCCTCTGGATCATTACCGATCCCGTCCTCGCCACGCGCTGCGGCCTCCGTTTCGGCCCTTTCACCATCGGCCCGCGCAGGCGCATCCACCCCGCCATCAAGGTTCGCGACCTCCCCGATATCGATCTCCTCCTTCTTTCTCACGCACACATGGATCACCTCGACCTCTGGACCCTCCGCCGCTTGCCCGGCCGCCCCCACGCCGTCACTGCCGCCGGCCTCACGGACCTGCTCGAGGGCATCCCCGTCTCCAGCGTTACCGAGCTCCCATGGGATGAATCCGCGCTCATCGAGACAAAGCACGGCTCCATCCAGGTCACCGCGCGCAAAGTCGCCCACTGGGGCGCCCGCATGCGGACCGACGACTGGCGCAGCTACTGCGGTTTCCTCATCGAGCGCGAGGGCCGCGCCATCGGCTTCGCCGGTGATACCGCCCGCACCAGCTTCAACCATTGGCGCAATGGCAGCACCATCGATCTCATGGCCCTCCCCATCGGCGCCTACAACCCCTGGATCACCAGCCATTGCAACCCCGAGGAAGCCATCGCCATGGCCGACGAAGCCGGCGCCCGCGCTCTCCTTCCCATCCATCACGCCACATTTCAGCTTAGCGCCGAGCCCATGGACGAGCCCATCGCCCGCTTCCGCGCCGCGATGAAAAACACTCCTGAGCGAATGGCCGCCACGGAAGTCGGCGAGACCTTCCACGTAAAATAACCCTCCCCTCGATTTGCCTTAATTAATCACGTAGCCTCCCCACTCCCCGAAATTCAAATATCCTCCGCAACGGTTGCAGCGCTTGGAGTCGAAAATGATGAGCGTGTCTTGGGCCTGCTCGGTCGCCTAGGCCTGCCTTACTCCCACTGGAATGCCGCCTTCTCCCGCCGGTAGAAAAGTCCAAGAAACCGCGCCTCGGCCATCAGGCAATACAAGTAGACAGCATAATAAAAGATCCGGCCGACGAACGAGTAGCCGTGGGCCATCCAGGAGTTTCCGTAGGGCAGCGCCAGGAAAAGGAGATTAACAGCCCCGAGTATCAGTGAAGCGGGAAAGGTACGCAGAAACGCAGGCAGCACCTGCTGGGGAAGGGCGCCGTTGATATTGCCAAAAACAACAACACCGATCATCGCGACGGGGTAGTAGAATATGCTCCACACCAAGAACAACCCGGCCAATATGAGCAAGGCATTCGACTGGTACATAAGGCCGGCGATGCCGAGCGCCACCGATGGCAATAGCGAAATGATCGAAGCACCCAGGCCTTGAAGAAAAGGACGAATGATATCGTCCGCGAAACTCGAGAAGGAGGGCCAGTCCGGGCAGTCGTCCTTGCCGGTCGCGCTCGTTGCAATGATGTCGATATAAAATGCGATCAGATACCCGCTCACGAACAGCCCGCCAAACGGGATATAGCCAGCAAAAGTAAAGAACACTGCTCCCACGAGAATCGTGATCCAGCCGGATTTGCAAAACGGAAACTTGAAGGTGTCCGCGAAGATCGCGGAAAGTCCCAGTTTGGAGACATCCGCTTCGGGAGCCGCTGGCTGCGGATGAGCACCCGGCTGCGGGAAAAGCTCCCCGAGAGGCTGCCAGGTCGGGAGCCCTTCAATCCATGCCATCGTATCCCGATTCAGCGATCCTTCCACAAGCGCCGCCCGGACCTCGTGTTCCTCGTACGGGCCCTCCTGTTGATTATCCCGCAAGATGAAAATCGCCATTGGTGAAATTACGCCGCAGCACCCTATCCCAATCAGCCGACTCTCAGGAAGATCAAACCGGGATAAGTTGGATTTCGCCGGGTCCAAGTGGACACCGCCTTTCCGGCGTTGCGAGTTTCATTTGTTGGGCTACCTTTCCTCCATCTTCATGACCCCGGCCCGTCGTCTGTCGCTCGTCGCGTTCCTGCCTGTTGTCACGGCTCTCCTCTTCCTCGGCGGCTGCGCCCAGCAGGATACCACTCACCGCATCGTCATCAGCATCCCCGAGCAGCGCATGGTCCTCCTCGATCAAGGCCGCCTCGTCGCCCAATACCAGGTCTCCACCTCCAGATTCTGCATCTCCGATCGCCGTGGCAGTTGCGGCACCCCTCTCGGCCACCTCGCCATCGCACGCAAGATCGGTGGCAACGCCCCCGCCGGCGCCGTCTTCAAGGACCAGCGCATGACGGGCGAGATCCTCCGTCCCGATGCCCCCGGACGCGACCCCATCGTCTCCCGCATCCTCTGGCTCAAGGGCCTCGACCCGGGCAATCGCAACGCCTACAGCCGTTACATCTACATCCACGGCACCGCCGAGGAGCGCCGCATTGGCACCCCCGCCAGCTTCGGTTGCATCCGCATGCGCTCTGCGGATGTCATCGCCCTCTTCGACGCCGTCGGCGTTGGCGCAAAGGTCGACATCACCCAGGATTCGCTGGCCGATGCCACAGGCCTCCCCGAGCTTCAGGTTGCCGATGAAAATGGCGTCCCCCGCGCCGTAGCCGTCTCCCAGGCCGAGTTCTCCACCCTCCGGCCCTAAGATCAAGGGCCCTCTCGCCTGGGCTCACAGCACGCCCTCGGCGAGCCGTTAATCTCCCGGTTTTTCCGCCGGTACCCCGGCAACTCATTCCGCCTGAGCGGGTAGGGAAATCGGCACACGATTGTCACCGGATTGTTACAGTCCGCACATTGATGTCCTGCGGTGGTCTGCGACTCTTTGGCGGCGCCTTTTGGCGGCTCGATTTTAGCGAGCCGGAGGCGCCGCGTTTGTCCTAGTCCCAAGCTGCCCGTGAACCGCCATCCCGTTAGTTGTCTCTTTAATTCCGCGCCTGCCGTTCCGTCCGGTTCGCCCGCAGCCTCCCTGCGCCGGCCTGCCTACGTTTCCGGCGCCATGTACGGCGTCCTTTATTTCGGTGCCGCCATTGCATTCGTCATGAGCGCGATCACCACCACCGCCGTCGCCGGCGATCTCCTCCGTGGCGGCTTCACCGCCGCCCACTCCGGCTCCTCCGCTCCCGGCACCTTCACCCCGCCCTCCCTCGCACAGGCCCGCCAGAACGCAAAAGACGTCCTCGCCCGCGCCACCACCGCCGTCCAGTCCGTCACGGCCATGCAAGCTGCCGCGCGCGCCATCGCCCTCACCGCCGGCAATAACCTCGGGGTCAACCCGAACAACCCCACCCAGACCCTCCCCAACGTCCCCAATGGCCTCGGCATCGGCGGCCTCCTCCCCACCGGCGGCGTCGCCACCCTCCCCGCCGGCTGGACTGGCGTCAAATCCCTCACCCAATCCCAGTCCGCCGGCAAGACCATGGTCACCGTCGCTCAAAACAGCCCCGATGCCGTCCTCACCTGGACCTCGTTCAACATCGGCAAGCAGACCACCCTCGACTTCAACCAAAGCGCCGCCGGCGTCGACATTAGCAAGTGGATTGCCTTCAACATCGTCAACGATCCCTCCGGCGTCCCCTCCCAGATCCTCGGCTCCATCAAGGCCGGCGGCCAAGTCTATGTTATCGATCAGAATGGAATCATCTTTGGCGGCGCGTCGCAGGTCAATGTCCACACCCTCGTCGCATCCTCACTCCCCATCGACACCGCCCTCATCTCCCGCGGCCTGCTCAATAACCCCGACGATCAATTCCTCTTTTCCGCCCTCGCCCAGCCCGCTGGCGGCAGTGGCACGCCCGCCTTCACCCCGCCGGCTTCCTCCACTCCCTCCGGCGCCGATGGCGATGTCACCGTGATGGCAGGCGCGCAAATTATCGCACCGTCAAACGCAGACAACGTCGGCGGTCGCGTGGTGCTCGTCGGCCCCAATGTCACCAACAACGGCTCGATCATTACCCCCGATGGCCAGACCATCCTCGCCGCCGGCCTCCAGGTCGGTTTGATCGCCAGTTCGGATCCCACGTTGCGCGGCCTCGATGTTTTCGTCGGCCCCATTTCCGCTCCCTCCTATCCCTCCTCCGCCACCGCTGGCGACGTCACCAATAACGGCAGCATCTATGTCCCGCGCGGCGATGCCATGATGGTCGGGGCAAAGGTGAACCAGATGGGTACCATCGCCAGCACAACATCGGTCACGCTGAGCGGGCGCATCGATCTGCTGGCCGATTACAACTCCGTGACCAGCGGCGGTGAACCAGATTCCGTCAGTGCCTTTTTGCCGCAATCGACCGGTGCCGTCGTCCTCGGGCCCAATAGCCTGACCGATATTTTGCCGGAGCTTTCCAGCGCCGAGACTGTGGTAGGCACCGCGCTCGCCCTCTCATCAGAGGTCAACCTTCAGGGCCTGACGATCCACATGGAAGGCGGCTCGACCCTGTTGGCCCCCGACGCGACGATCTCCGCGGAGGCGGGGGTTTGGAATTTCTTATTACAAGGCGGCGATACTCCCCAATCGTACTTCGTCCTCAACGGTGGCCAGATTTTCCTCGACTCCAACGCCGAGATCTACGCCGCCGGTTCGAGCGACGTGGATGCCTCTGTGACGCAGAATATCATCAGCGCCCAGTTGCTCGGTCCCCAGCTCGCAGACTCTCCCTCCCAGCGCAGCGGTGTATTGCGCGGGCAGACGATCAATGTCGATATCCGCAACACAGGCGTTTTCGATGGCCAGAGCTGGGTCGGTACCCCGCTCGCCGATATCTCCGGATATGTCGGTTTGATTCAATACACGGTCGGCGAGCTCACCATAAACGGAGGCACGGTCAACCTCAACGCGGGCGGCTCCGTGGTCATGCAAGCCGGCTCGCAAGTGAATGTCTCCGGCGGTTGGATCGATTACCAAGGCGGCGTCGTCAGCACCTCGGAAGTCATTTCCGGCGGCCATATTTTCCCGATCTCGCAGGCTACGCCCGACATGGTTTACCAAGGGTTCAACCTCGGGACATTTACGGTGGATCATCCAACGTACGGGATCAGCCAGACCTTCACGGACCCGATCATGGATACCTCGCACTTCGAGGACAGCTACGTGAACGGCGGCAACGGCGGCTCGATCAATATCAGCGCGCCCTCCGTGGCGCTCGATGGTCAGATGATCGGCCAGACGGTGGACGGACCGCGCCAGCGCTCCGTCCTGAGCACGGTCAACTCGCTCGCTGCAAGCTCATTGCCCGGCGCGAGCACGCTTTCCATCGCATTCCAGCAGCAGGAAAATATTCCCCTGACGGTCATCGAGCTTTCGCCCACGCCGCCGCACGTGGTCTTTTCCAACGAGGATGACCTGCCCTCCGTCGCTGCATTTTCAGTCGATTCTTCGGGAAACCCCGCGGCCCTCCCCGCGGCGCGGCAGGATGAGGTGATTCTTTCGCCTGAACTCTTCACGACCGGCGGCTTCGGCGCGCTGAACATCAACGACGGCGACGGAAACGTAACCATCCCGTCGGACGTCACGCTCGATCCCGGGCCGCACGGTTCGATCACCATTTCCGCCGCCAATCTCGACATCGAGGGCTCGATCCTGGCGCCGGATGGGAACCTCGGTTTTACCGTCTTTGATTTCACGCCCTTTGGCACTCCGCCTTCCAAGACGCCGCCGGTGGACCCGACTCGCGGGCACTTTGTGCTCGGGTCCGGAGCGACGCTCGATACTTCGGGCTTGATCGTCGATGACCGGGCGCAGGCGCCCGACGCAGGCACCGGGCTGCTCCTCACCAGCGGCGGCAGCGTCTCCATCAAAAGCTATAGCGCCGATCTCGAGGCGGGCAGCGTGATCAATGTATCGGGTGGTGTCGAGATGACCACCAGCGGCAAGCCCGCATACGGTAACGGCGGCAGCATCACGATCGCCGCCGGTCAGGACCCCGGATTGAGCCCGCTCATCGGTGGTGTCCTGACTCTCGACTCACTGTTCGAGGGGTACTCGGGCGCAACAGGAGGTTCCCTGTCGATCCTTGCGCCGCTCGTGCAGATCGGCGGCGTCGCCTCGCACCCGGATACGCTCACACTTGCACCGGATTTTTTCAGCACCGGTGGTTTCTCAAGCTTCGCGATCAGCGGGCTGGGTGAGGCGACCGGCCAGGCATTCGATTTCATCCCGGGTTTGGTGGTCACCCCAGGGACGCAGGTGGACCCCGTCATTACGAGCCTCATCGCGATGCCGAATCTTTCCGGCAATCAGATCGAGCTCGTCCCCATGGTATTGCCAGTCGGGACACGCGCTCCCGTCAGCCTTACGCTGCAGGCAAAGGGTGTCACGGACCCAAATAACACGACCGACTCGGTCGTCGTCCGCGGTGACCTGGTTATCGGCGCCGGCGCGTCGATTGACACGGACCCCGGCGCGAGCGTGACGCTCAAGGGTAACACCGTGGCAGTGCTGGGATCGATCATTGATCCGGGCGGGAATATCACGATCAGCGGCGCAGGGAACTCGGTAAACTTTTTCTCCAACGGCACGGGCGGATTGCCCACCGTGGACATCGGGCCCCACAGCGTAATATCAGCGGCAGGCACCACCCTGCTTACCCCCAACCCGCTCGGCTACCACACAGGGATCGTGCTGAACGGCGGATCGATCACCGTGACCGGCAACATCGTGGCGGAAGCGGGAGCCGTGCTGGATGTCTCCGGTGCCACCGCCACACTCGATGTCACTCCGGTGCAGGCGGATGTTAATGCCTCACCAGGCGGCGTGCAGGAGGCGGTCCAGAATGGATCATTCCTCGGCATGGTCATGGTCCCGGTGGAGGTCGATAGCAGCGGCGGCTCCATCACGATCACAGGAGCACAGGAGTTATTTACGGACGCCACTTTGCGCGGCGCGGCGGGCGGTCCATCAGCCATCGGCGGCAGCCTTAGCATTTCCTCGGGCGCATTTATCTCAAACCCCACTCCGCTGGACCCCACTTTGGTGGTGACGCAAAACGGGTCAACCATCCCCGTGGCCTTCTACCCCGCTGGTCAGGACGCGATCGGACACGCAGTCGTGGACAAGCATGGCAATCCTATTGCGCCGATGGGTTACTTCGCCGCAAATACCTTCGAGTCAGGCGGGTTCAACTCATTGACGCTCGGGGGCTCAGTGGAATTTTCCGGACCGGTGACCATTACCGCCCCAGGTTCGCTCACGGTCGCAACCGGCGGCGTCATTTTCGCGAACTCGGCGGTCAATCTCTCGGCCAATTATGTGGCCCTCGGCCTCCCCTTCCAGGGTCCCATACAGCCACAGTTCGCTTCCGCTCCCTTCACGGCGGGGGGCTCGGCCTTCCTTTTCACGCCCACGTTCGGCCCGGGTTCTCTAACGGTCTCTGCAAATCTGATCGATATCGGGAATCTCTCGCTTCAAGGGATCGGCACGGCCAATTTCATCGCCGATGGCGGCGACATTCGCGGGGATGGGACGCTCGATGTCGCTGGGAGTATCTACATGCGTGCCGGCCAGATTTACGTGCCCACGGAAGTTAATTTCACTATAGCCGCTTACGATTATCAATCCGGTGGGTCGACCCATGCCGGATCGATCACATTTGCCGCCTCGGGCGAGCGAGACTTGCCTCTCTCGGCGGGCGGAGTCCTCGACGTTTACGCCACCAACATCACGCAGGATGGCGTCCTCCGGGCGCCCCTCGGTTCGATCAATCTCGGCTGGGATGGCGCCGGCACTGCCCCTGTTGACGCGATCACCGGGCAGGCGGTGGACGTAACGCAGAACCTGACGCTCGGGGCAGGCAGCATCACCTCTGTTTCCGCCGTCGATCCAGTTACCGGGCAGGCCCTCACCATTCCGTTTGGCACCAATCCGACCGGGACATCGTGGATCGATCCCTCCGGCCTGGATATCACCGCCGGCGGCGTGCCGCAAAAATCGATAGCCATCTCAGCCGTCAATGTGAACGACGAGAAGGGTGCGACCATCGACATCCGGGGCGGCGGAGATATCCTGGCCTATCAATTTGTGCCCGGCATAGGCGGCAGCGCCGACATCCTCGGCTCTACCACGAGCTTTGCAATCGTCCCGGGCTACCAGGCGACCTACGCGCCCTATGCGACCGTCTCCGGCTACGTCAACACCCAGCTTGTTCCAGGCGACCAGATTTACCTCAATGGCAGCGGCGTCCTTCCCGCGGGCGTTTATACGCTGCTGCCCGCGCGGTATGCGCTGCTGCCCGGCGCCATCCTCGTAACGCCGCAAACGGCGGCAGCGGTAGGGGCAACACAGATTTTGCCGGATGGAGGGAGCCTCGTCTCCGGCTACCGGGTCGCTGCAGGCCAATCGGCTGCGCCGCTAACCAAGAGCTTCGAACTCGACGCCGGCACGGTACTCTCGAATCTCGCCCAATATACGACTTACTCGGGGAACACCTATCTTGCGCAGGGCGCCATTCTCAATAGCCAGAAGGTCCCCCGTCTGCCGCGGGATTCCGGTGAACTGAGCTTCCAGGCGCTCCAAAGCCTCGCGATCAACGGCGCCGTGCAGTCCACGCCATTGCAAGGCGGCCTCGGAGGCCTGGTGGCCATATCAAGCCCGGACAATATCCTCATCGGCGGACCCGGCGCCTCCTCCACAGCCCCCAACACGCTGGTCCTCAACTCGGATGAACTCAGTTCCTTCGGCGCCGCGAGCCTCCTGATCGGCGGAGTATTCCAGGCCGGGGCGAATGGCACGACGGTTGACGTTACCACTTCCAATATCACGGTCGATAACTCCGGCAATCCCCTCACGGAGTCGGACATCATTCTCGCCTGTACGCAAATCCTCACTGTCGCGCCCGGCGCCGAATTGGAATCCAGCGGCGCAGGCGCAGGCGTGGGGGCGATTACCGTAGCCGGCAATGGCGCCCTCTTGCGCGTCAGCGGCGATCCCGGCGCAACGGTCAGCCGCACCGGTGTCACCACTCCCAATGCGGCTCAACTCACCGTCGGTGCTGGCGCCAAGATTTCCGGCGAGTCGGTCACGCTGGACTCCTCCGGCGGCATGAGCCTCGATCCGACTGCGGTAATCGATCCAAGTTCCATCGCCCTCAACAGCGGCCAGATCACCGTGGAACTGAACAATCCAGGCACGGTCGCTCCCACCACCGGCCTCGTGATCTCCGGCGCTCTTGTGAAAAGCCTCTTTGCAAATGTTCAAACCCTCTCGCTGCTAAGCTATTCCTCGTTCGACATCTATGGGACCGGCTCGCTCGGCGCCGTTAACAGCACCGGCGAGGCCCTGTTGCAGAATCTCAATCTGAGCGCCGCGGAGATTCGCGGGTTCAACTCTGCCGGCGGCACCGTGACTGTCTCCGCAAAAAACATCACGTTGCAAAACAGCGCGAACGCGACATCGCCCGGCCCCACGGCGTCCGCGGCGGGCACACTCGTTCTTAATGCAGATCAAATCACGCTCGGCGCAAATGCGATGGCAATCGATCAATACGCCACCGTCAATCTAACCGCCGCCAAGGGTATGAGCGCCACTGCTTCCTCAGGCGCCCTCGCAGTAAGCGGCGGCCTGAATATAATAACGCCGTTCGTGACCGGCCTCGCCGGAGTAAAGGAGACCATCTCTGCGGCCGGCGCCCTCGTTCTCACCGCTCCCGCCGCCACTGCCACGCCCTCGGGCGGCCTCGGCGCCAGCCTCACCTTCATTGGCGCGAGCGTCACGGATAACACCGCCATTTCCCTCCCCACCGGCTCCATCACCCTGCACGCCACTTCGGGAGACGTCACGGTCGGCAATCTCGCTGCCACCAGCCTCGACGTAAGCGGTCAGGCCCAGGCGTTCTTCGATGTCACCAAGTACACAAACGGCGGCACGATCTCGCTCATCGCGGACCAGGGCAATGTGTCCGTCGGCTCCCAGTCCACGATCTCCGTCGCCGCCCAAAGCGGTGGCGGCAACGCAGGTACATTCTCCATCAGCGCGCCGGATGGCACCGTCACACTCGCCGGCAACTTGCAGGCGCAGGGTGGCGCGGGCGGCCAATCCGGAAACTTTTCTCTCGATGTCGGCAGCCTCGCGCCAGACACCACCGATGGCAACCTGCCGAGCCTCAAGGCACTTGACGCGGTGCTCGATGCCGCCGCCTTCGATCAAGCGCGCACCATCCGCGTCCGCACTGGCGACGTATTCGTGGACGGGCTCGCCACCACGGCGGATTTTAATCTCTCCGTGGATACCGGCAACATCACCGTCGGCGGTGAGATAAATGCGGCCGGCCAGACCGGCGGCGCCATCACCCTGCAGGCCGGCGGCAGCGTCACACTCCTCAGCGGCGCCACGCTCACCGTCGCCGCGCAGGACTTCAGCGCCGCGCAAAAGGGCGGCTCGGTCGACCTCGAGGCCGGCTCGGAAGTCAATGGCGTCGCCAGCAGCACCGCGGTAGTCGATATCCAGGCCGGCTCCATGATCGATCTTTCCGTCGCCGATTCCACCCCCGCGGCGGGCGACCTCACCGGCTCGCTCCTCATTCGCGCCCCGCAGACAGCCGGCAATACCGACCTGCAGGTCAACCCGATCAACGGCACCATCACCGGCGCCTCCAGCATCACGGTGCAAGGCTACACCATATTTAACGCCGCATCCTCCGGCGGCTCCATCGATAGCCAGGAGGCCGCCGTATTTGCCAATAGCCAGACCTTCACCGGCAACACCGCCGCCATCGCGAGCCGCCTCCTCGCAAACAACGCCGGCCTCGCCTCGCTCCTCGTGGTCCAGCCCGGCGCCGAGATCATCAATCCCACCGGCGACCTCACGCTCAGCAGCACCTGGGACCTCGCCCCTTACCGCTTCGGCCCGGACAATGTTGCCGGCGGGTTGGTGTTGCGCGCCGCGGGCAACATCGTCCTCGAGTTCGGCGCCAGCTTGACGGATGGCTTCGATGTCACGCTTAGCGCCGATGGCCAGCAGTGGGACGCGCCGCTTCTTCAGACGGTCGGCGCCCCTTCGTGGTCCTACCGCATCACCGCAGGGGCCGACTTCTCCGGAGCCAATTATGCCGACCTCACCCCGCTGGCAAATCTCGCCCCCGGTTCCGGCTCCGTATTGATTGGCCAGGGCGCGCCGGTTCTCACATCCAGCCCGATCAGTTTACGTAGCCAGGAAGTGCCGCAGTTTTTCGAGACAATCCGCACTGGCGCGGGCTCAATCGCGATCAATGCCGGCCGCGATGTGGATCTGCTTGACTCCCTGGCAACCATCTACAGCGCCGGGACGCAGGCTCCCGCACTCGCCAATTTCACCCTGCCGGTTTTGAACTACATTAAATCCGGCCTCGGCCTGGCTCAGGGTCCGTTCTTTCCCGCCTTCTACACCGAGTACGGCGGCGACGTCTCCATTTCTGCGCAAAATGACATCGCCCACCTGATTGATAATGGCTCCGGGCAACTCGTCGCTGACTCGTCAACCGAGCTCCCGGACAATTGGCTCTACCGCCAGGGCGCCATTGATGCTACGACTGGCCAATTCACGACCGCGACCTCCTGGTGGTCGGACTTTAGCAATTTCTTTGAAGGCGTCGCCTCATTTGGTGGCGGCAATGTCACCCTTAATGCAGGCCACGACGTCTCTAATGTCGATGCCCTCGTGCCCACCAACGCCCGGATGCCAAACGGCCTGCCATCCGCCTTGGCTCTCGTCGAGCTTGGCGGCGGCAATCTCGTAGTCACCGCCGGCAACGACATCAACGGCGGCGTTTACTACGTCGAGCGCGGGTTGGGCGCGCTTACCGCCGGCGGCCAGATCCTCACAAACAGCACCCGCGCGACAGTCGACCAGGGGACGACTTCCTTCGATCAATCCGCCGGGATTACGCCGGATCCCTCCACATGGCTCCCGACCACTCTTTTCGCCGGCGATGCCAGCTTCAAGATCACCGCCGGGGGAGACATCCTCATGGGTCCGGTCGCCAATCCATTCCTGCTTCCGCAAGGGATCAATAACAACTTCATCAACCGCAGCTACTTCTCCACCTACGCCGCGACAGATTCCATCGATGTCTCATCGCTTTCTGGCGACGTGACCATCAAGGACAGCTCAGATGGCACCAATTCCGGTTCGCTGGAATCCTGGCTCCTCGCCGTGGACTCATTGACAGATCAAAACTCCTTCGCGTCCACTTCCCAGCCTTGGCTTAAGCTCGTCGAGCCGACAATTTCCGGTTTCAGCACGGTGACCGGGCTCATGCCGGGCACCCTCAGCGTAACGTCCTTCTCCGGCTCGATTAACCTCGTAGGCACGATCCTCCTTACCCCCGAGCCCAACGGCACTCTCGATATGCTTGCCGCGGGATCGATCAACGGATTGCAACTCAACGCAGTCGACTTGGACGGGCTTCTCGGATTTGGTACTGGTGTTATTGACCTCTCGGATGCCAATCCCTCCGGCATTCCGGGCGTTGCAACTCCTATTGCCGGAAACCGCGCGGCTATTCCCAGAGGCGCTGTCAACCCTCTGGCCCTGCTGGATACGTTCTTCTCCGAGACCGGTTCCACTGAGGGCGCTGCCGGCGTTATCCAGACCAAGGAAGCTCTCCATGATCCCGGCTTGCTCCACCTCGCCGATTCCATCCCGGCACATCTTTACGCCGAACGCGGCAGCATCTCCGGGTTGACACTCTTCTCTGCAAAGTTCACCGACGTTATCGCAGGCCAGGACATCACCGACGCCTCATTCTACATTCAGAACGACAGGGCCAACGACATCAGCGTCATCTCCGCCGGCCGCGACATCATTCCGTTCGATCCCAATTCGCCCCTTCGGCTCCAGGCCCAGCAGCCGGGCGACGAGCTCATCCCCGACGTCAGCACCGACACGGAAGTCGCCACCGGCAGCCCGGACGCCGGTGACCTCCAGATCAGCGGCCCCGGCACCCTCGAGGTGCTCGCCGGGCGCAACCTCACCGCAGGGCAGGGGAATAATAACTCCGATGGCACTGCCGTCGGTATCACCAGCATCGGTAATGCGCGCAATCCATTCCTTCCCTTCGAGGGCGCCCAGGTCGTCGTCGCGGCCGGGCTGGGCAGCGTTGCGGATGGGCTCAATGAGAGCTCGCTCGATATCCAGACCTTCGTGAGCCAGATCCTTAGTGGCCCGGGAGGCGCTACTTACTTCGCGGACCTCGCCCTCACCGAGCCCGGCCTCGACGTCACCGGCATTGACCAATTCAACAAGCTCAGCCCCGGCCAGCAGGCCATCGTCGCCCTGGACCTCTTCTACCTCGTGCTCCGCGACACCGGCCGCAATCACAACCTCGCGGGCAACCCCGGCTTCGGCAGCTATGCCACCGGACTCGCTGCCGTCCAGGCGCTCTTTTCCAAGGATACCGCCAGCGTCGGCGACATCGACCTGACCTCCAAGGAAATCAAGACCGAGAGCGGCGGCGATATTGATATTTTCGATCCCGCCGGGCAATTGACGGTCGGCGTGGAACTGGCCGGGGCGCAGCCCGTCGATCAGGGCATCCTCACCGACGACGGTGGCAACATCTCCATCTACACCCAGGGCAGCGTCAATCTTGGCACCTCCCGCGTCTTTACCCTCCGCGGTGGCAATATCATCATCTGGTCAAATGGCGGCAACATCGCCGCCGGTGAATCATCCAAGACGGTGCAATCCGCTCCGCCCACCCGCGTCATTGTCGATCCTCAGAGCGCCGACGTCGATACAGACCTCGCAGGTCTCGCCACAGGCGGCGGCATCGGCGTGCTCGCCGCCGTTGCCGGCGTCCCTCCTGGCAGCGTCGATCTTATTGCTCCCACCGGCGTCATTGACGCTGGCGACGCCGGCATCCGCTCCACCGGCAACCTCAACCTCGCAGCAGTCCAGATTTTGAATGCCTCCAATATTCAGGCCGGCGGCGCCACCACCGGCGTACCTACGGTCTCCGTCGCTGCTCCCAACCTCGCTGGCCTTTCCGCGGCCAGCTCCGCCACCGGCGCCACCGCCGCTGCAGCCAACTCCCAGGCCAATAACGCAAGCCAGCAGCAGGCAGAGGAGCAGGGTGGCGACTCAGTCATTTCTGTAAGCGTCATTGGTTACGGCGGCGGCGATTCGGGCGATGACGGTGGTTAGTTGGTCAAAGTCACGACTTGGGAACCGGTTGTTTTACCAGCCGCAATACCTATTCCCGTATCCACCCACGGAATTGTGAACAGGGTGTTATCCAATCGTAACATTAACGCCACGAGATTGACATATATGGCGGATAACTCTCCTCGCTCTTATCAACTAATCCGCCCTGTGAAATAAGCCGGCTTCACCCAAGGATAATAATTGTCTCCTAATAGTTACACTAATTATCTGGAGCCGGTCTTTCACTCTGCTTGAATCCTCCTCGATGCGAAGACCCCCCTCGGGTCTCCAAGTCCCAAAAAACCAAATCCAACTAAATCAACTCGACTACATGAAAATATCCAAACTCCTGCTCGCAGGCTTATTTGTTGCCGGCTTTGCTGGCGCAGCCTCCGCGCAAACCGTGATCCACATCGTTGGTTCCACGGCATACCGTGCGCCTGTCGAACAGGCCATCGTTGACTACTTCTCCACCCGTGGAGGAGACAAGGCCGTCTTCTGGGGCAACTCCAACTTCTACAAGGCCCAGGGCGTCGCGATCTCCGGCAGCACCGCCACCACCGGCGGCGTTCCCGTGATCGTTGAAACCTACTGGACTGGCTCCGCCGCCGGCGTCGTCGACCTCGTCACCGCGAACAAGCTCGCCTCGTTCATCAGCGGCACCTTCTACGCTAGCACCGCCACCAGCGGCAATGGCACCCTGGTCGCCGGTACCCCGGTCTTTGACTCCGCCGTCGCCCCTGACTCCGCGATGTCTGACACTCTCTTCACGGACGTTGCCAAGTCCTTGAAGGATGCAGCCGTCACCGGTTCCAGCGGCGCCGCGCTCGCCAATACCATCTCCTCCTCCGGCCTCAAGGACGCCGGTGCGACAGCGGGCCCCAATGGTACCGTCGGCATCGTCCCCTTCCTCTGGCTCCTCGGCAACCCCGGCACCGGCGGTGGCCATGCGACCAACATCTCCCAGCAGGCTGCGGAGCAGTTGGTTCTCACCGGCAACGTCAACTTCTCGGAAATCTCCGGAAGCGCTGCCGACATCAGCAACTTCGCCTTGCTGATCGGTCGCAACGAGGACTCCGGCACCCGCATCGACTCCCTCGCGGAGTCGCAGGCTGAGCCGACGAATAACTTCGACGCAGCGCCCATCCAGACGTTCGTCACATTCAGCGGCACCGTCTCGCAGAGCACTGCCATCCCGACCCCCACGGTCAACCAGGGGCTCAATGTCGGCGGCAACAACTCAAACCTCAGCGCCGTCAAGGCATGGACCGCTGGTACCTCGCTCAATACCGAGCCCGGCATCTCCTGGGCTGTCGCTGGTCACTCCGGCTACATCTCCGGCGGCGACGTAGGCAACGTGCTGCTTTCCGTCAATAACGGCGGCATCTCGGTGGACCCGAGCTTGGCGCCCGCATCCTCGTTCTACACTCCCGGCAGCAGCCAGTTCAGCCTCATCGGCTACATCTCCGCGGCGGACGCCGGCAGCGCCCTCGGCCTCACGCAGACCAACGCCCGCGGCAATGCGCTCGCGCTCTCGTACAACGGGGTATCGTACAGCGTCTCCAACGTCGAGAACGGCACCTACACGCTCTGGGCTTATGAGCACATGTACTACACCGCTCCCACTGGTACCACCAAGACCGTCCTCGATGGAATCGCGGACAAGGTCTTCAACACCGATGCCGACATCGACACCAATGGCGCCCACGCCAGCGCTGTCGCAGCGGGCATCCTATTCAACAACATGAACGTCGGCCGCGCCTTCGTCGAAGGTGGCAACATCCAGCCCTTCTAAGAGGCTCACGACTGCATCAAAACCTAACTGCGGATAATAGATAAGAACTACAATGAAATCGAAACTAACCCTCGCGGCGGCAATTGGGGCCGCTGCTTTGGCCCTGCCAGTGTCCCACGCTGGCGCCACTGTAACCGCGGCTACCGACGACCTTCTCCTCGCCTTCCAGGCGACAGGTGGCACCGGCAGTACGATTAACCTGGAGGTGGATCTCGGCAATTTTGCCAGTCCTCTCACCTCGATCAACCTGAACGCCGACCTCACTGCCGATTACGGCGCTAACTGGGCCACCCGCACGGACTTGTTCTGGGCGGTCATCGGCGGCAATAACACCGCAATCAACGGCTTGCCGGCGGATACGCTGTTTGTCTCTTCGCCGGACTCTGCCGGCCAGGGGACGAGCGCGGGTCTGGCTGCGGGCGCTGCTTCGAGCCAATTGACTGTGGCAAACGACCTGAACAGCGGCTACGCGCTGTTCAACAGCACTAATGCTACGGCTGGCAACACCAATAACTCCGTTACTGTGGACAACTCCACGACCGGCAGTTACGGCGCGACCCGCACCGCACTCAGTAATGAGTTTGGTACGGACGCGGCGTTCGAGCAAGGGGTCAACCAGGCCTCGGAAAGCTCGGACTTCTGGGAGCTCAAGCCGGGCACTCCCGCGACCCGGTCCTCCACGGACATCAACTTCGGGACGTTGAGCTCCAATGGTGTATTCACCGTCGGCGCAGTGCCGGAGCCCTCCACCTGGGCCAGCGTCGTCCTCGGCGCCGCGACCTTGATCGGCCTCCGCCGTCGTCGCACGAGGGCATAGTTCGACAACACTGACTGAAAAGTTCCAATGTGCGGAGCGTGCTGATGCATGCTCCGCACATTGCGTTTGGTGGGAGCCGTTGGACTGTTCGGTCTTTTCGAGTTTGACCGTCCTGTTGCCGTTACTTCTTCCGGCTACGGAAATTTAACAACCATCGTCCCTGGGCAACCGCCGCTCCAGTCACGCGCCCTCGCTACTGCGGCAGCACCGCCCCGCGCCGCCGGACCATATTGACAATGCGCTGCGGGACCGGTGGTCCGCTTCCCGGGCCCGCCATGCCCGCACCGGTACCAAGGATCGGCCCCTGGCTCACCTGCGCGTAGGCTGGCGCATTCTTCGCCATTTGCGCCTCGTCAAAAACCAGCGTCGCCTTCTCCGTCCCCTTGCTCACTTCCACCGTGCTTTTCCCCATCTCGTCAGACCACCGCACCCGCTCGATCTTGATCCCATCCTCAGTGCTTTGTCCCACCTCCAGGAAAACCGCTGCCCCCTTGTCCATATCCCTCGACTTGATCGCCACAAAATCGCTCGTCCCCACATGCGCCACCCCATCCACGAATAATTCCGTCGCAAAACCCGGCGTCGCCGCCGCCACCGCCGCTGCCGCCGTCGCCACCGCAAATGGCGACCGGGTGCACATCTCCCGGTAGCGTCCCTCAGGGTACGGCGTAGGCAGCGCTTGCGACGCCCCCGCATGCGCCACCTGCCCCGGCAGGCACCCGCCTAGCGCCATCAGGCACGCGAGGCGCAAATCCCATTTCATCCCGCCCACCCTATACACCCCATTCACTCCGTTCAAACCCGTAACCGCCTCCGCGCAAAATTGTCACAAACAACCTTTCCCCAAAAACTCGGGAAAAGTACCGGTGGCGGGACTCGAACCCGCACGGTGCTTTCGCACCAACGGATTTTAAGTCCGTTGCGTCTGCCATTTCGCCACACCGGCTCGTGCTTATGACGAGTTCTTTACAGTGATTATGCGCAGCCCTCCCCAACTTTGTTTTACTTTTTGCTCTACTCTAACCCAGAGCAAGCCTACGCAACGGCAGGGGAGGGGGCAGATCACGGCTCTCGTTTTACCAGCGTGGGGTATGCCCGCAACCGGAAAGTCCACGGCCTCCGGCTTTGGGGTCTCCGATCCCACGCCCAAACCCGGGTGCCCGGAAGAGAAGGTTGCCCGCAAGAATTCTCCTCAAAACGAGTGACTCACCTGGAAGCCCCGTGATTCACGATTCGGATTCTTGCCTAATCGCTGCCACTGCAACGAATTCTCATGTCATCAGCGCCACCCACGCCAGCAGCCCCACCATCGCCGCCAATGTCACGGGCACCCCGAGCCGCGCGAAATCGCGGAAGGAAATATCGATTCCCAGCTCGCGCGCCTGTTGGACCACGATGATATTGGCAACGCTGCCGATGATGACGAGGCTGCCCCCGAAGCTATTGGCCAGCGCAAGGACGTACGCGATCGGCGGATGAGTCACGGCCACTACTTTCACCAGCAACAGCACTGCCGCAGAGTTGCCGATGAGATTGGAAAACAATGCCGTCACCAAGGCCAGAATGGATGGAGATTGCAGATTCAAGCCGGCGTGCGCGAGCCCTTGCACTGCTTGTTCGCCATAGCCCGTGGCTTGGAATACACCGGTCACTACAAACAATCCCATGAACAAAACCAGGATCGGCCAGTCCACGGATGCCAGCAAATCCTCCGTGCGAAATTTTCGGCTCGCGAGGTGAATCCCCGCCGCGGTCAGCGCAATCAGCTCCTTGGGCAGCGATGAGAAAAAGAGCGCAATCACCAATCCAAGAATGATCAGGCCTTTGTACGTATGTACCCGGTTGAATGGTAGGAGCTCCGATCCGCTGCTCGCGGCAATGGGCACAGGAAGCACCAGATGGTGGCGGCTTCCCAGCCAGATGATCGCGTAGGCGCAGCCCAGGGCAAACAGCACCGGCACGATGCACCAGATCAGATACCGTCCAAACCCCAGCCCTGCAACCTGGGCGATCATCATGTCCTGCGGATTCCCTACCAAGGTCGCCGCCGCGCCGATGTTGCTGGCGATCGCCAGGGCGATAAGAAACGGAACCGGATTGAGTTGCCGTTGGAGAAGCGCCGTCGCCACCACGGGCGTGAAGACAAAACACACAATGTCGTGGTTCAAAAACGCCGACAGTCCCGCCGTTGCGAGCATCAGCGTCAGCAGAAATTGCGCGGGGTTTCCCAGCCGCGCCGAGAGGCCACTGGCCACTTTATCGAAGAAACCGGACAGCCGCAGTTGCGCCGAAAGTACGAAAAATCCGAACAAAAGCAGGATCGTCGGCCAGTTGATGAGATCGACTACGGCATTCGTCTGCAATCCCGAGAAAAGCATGATCGCAATGGCCCCCAACAATGCGATGCCAGTCCGGTTTAGTTTCAAGCCAGGCACCCGGCCCAGGGCAATCCCAACGTAGGTAAGTACGAAAATTACCGATACCGCCAGCTTCGCGTGCGGAGGGATGACGAGGTCACCAGTCATTCTGCAATAATCATACTACATCCAGCGCCAACTCAGTCTCCTGTATATAATGGGCCGTGGTTAATAGGCCGCGGTAAGCTTCCGCCTATCGAAGACCTTATCCGGCTTCTAGGGCTCATCTTTTTCCAAGGCCGCGCGGATTGATTCCAATTCCTTACGCCGCCCTTTCTCCGTTTTTGGATAGCTCAACTTCATTTTATCCAGCGCATCGACGATCGCCTCAGATATGATCAGCCGCGCGTTCTCCTTGTCATCGGCAGGTATCGCATACCACGGCGCGATCTCCGTGCTGGTCTTCGCCAGGCAGGCTTCGTATGCCGTCTGATAGTCCTTCCAGCGTCCCCGCTCGTGGATGTCGTCCAGGCTGAACTTCCAATTCTTGTTCGGGTCCTCCAGCCGCGCGAGGAAACGCCGCCGTTGTTCCTCTTTCGATAAATGCAGGAAAAATTTCACGATCCGCGTCCCATTCCGGTGCAGGTGTTTCTCCATCTCCAGGATGGAGTGATAGCGGTGCTGCCAAAAGTGTCGCGAATCGAGATCCTCCGCCGGCAACCCCTCACCCTGGAGAATCTCCGGATGCACACGCACTATCAGCACCTCCTCGTAATAAGACCGGTTGAAGATGCCGATGTGCCCGCGCTCCGGCAGGCAGCGCGTCGTCCGCCAGAGAAAGTCATGCGCCAGTTCCTCCGCGCTCGGACGCTTGAAACTGTACACCTGGCAGCCCTCCGGATTGACCCCCGACATTACATGCTTGATCGTCCCATCCTTGCCCGCCGCATCCATCGCCTGGAATATCAGCAGCAGCGCGTGCCGGCCGTCCGCATACAGCAGGCCTTGCCGCTTGCTCAGTTTCTCACGATGCGCCACGAGGATCTCTTCGTAATCCTTCTTCGAGGTATAAAATGGCTTCACGCGCGTCGGCCATGACGCAAGCCTGACTTTGGCGCCCTCTTTCACGCGGAATTTTTCGAGATCGATTTTCATATTTTCAATTCGGCTCGTGGCCGTCGTAGTCAGCCTTTAGTGCCGTGCAATGGCTTCTTCACCAGGTTTGCACGCATCACGATTATCACTTCAATGCGGTTTACTGCACAGGGGAAAGTAGCCGCGCCAGCCGCACCGCCGTTTTGAACCACCATCTGCGTTCGTTGAATTCCCCCAGATCCACTCTGCGGCTGCGGGCAAAGTCATCCTTCAACATCGCCTCCATCTGGCCGGCGAACTCCTGGCCCACGACCATCACCACCACTTCAAAGTTCAAGTGGAACGACCGGTAATCCACATTGATGGAACCCACCGCCCCCAGCCGGTCATCCACCAGCAGCGCCTTCTGGTGCAGGAAACCCTCCTGGTAACGCCAGACCTCAATGCCCGCCGCAGCCAGGCTGTCATAGTACGAGTAACTCGAGAGCATCGGCAGGATATGATCCGCTTTGGCTGGTAATAGAATTCGCACCTCCACCCCGCGCAGCGCCGCCAGTTGCAGCGCGGTCAATACCGTCGTGTCCGGTACAAAATATGGACTGCTGATCCAGAGCCGGCTCGTCGCTGAGTTCACCGCGCGGATGAATGCGAGCGAGCACCGTTCCGCCTCGTCCGCCGGACCCGTCGCGAGCACCAGCACGTGCTCGTCCGCCGCCTCCGCTTCCGGCCTCCAGCAGACTTCGGGCACTTCATCCGTCGCCCAGTTCCAATCCTCGGCAAAGCCGAGCTGCGCCGCCTGCACCGCAGGCCCGCGCACCCGCACATTAGTGTCGCGCCATGGGCCAAATCGCTTGCTGTGGCCAAGGTATTCGTCCCCGACATTCAGACCTCCCGTCAGCGCCTCGCGTCCATCGGATATTACCAGCTTTCGGTGATTGCGAAAGTTGAGCTGGAACCGATTGCGCAATCCCCGCGTAGTCTTGAATCCCTCCACCCGCGCCCCGCTCTCGCGCAATTCATTCAGCCATTTTTGCGGCAGCCCATGGCAGCCCACTTCATCGTAGAGAAAATAGATTCGCACTCCAGCCCGCGCCCGCTCGATGAGCCGCTTTTGCAACTTCATCCCCAGCTCGTCGTCGCGCACGATGAAAAACTGCACCAGCAGGTAATCCCGCGCGGAGTCGATCGCCGCAAAGATCGCGTCGAAACTCGCCTCTCCATCCACCAGCAATTCCACGTGATTTCCGCGCGAAGCCGGCAGCGTGTTCAAAAGTTTGCGCCATCGCCCCAGCACATCCGCCGAGCCGAAGTCCGTAGCATACGGCCCGATCTCCCTGGCCGCCTCCTCGGCGGCTGTTTGCAGCGGTCCGCCCGCGTTGGCCGTCGCGCATCGGTAGCCAATAAACTTCGTCCGCCCAAAAACCCAGTACAGCGGAATCGCAAAATAGGGAAACGTCACCAGCGCCAGCGCCCAGCCCAGCGCCGCCTGCGGCGTGCGCACCTTCAGCGCGGCGTGCACTGCATTGAGCACCCCCAGCCCATGCACCACGGCAAGTTGGATGGTTAAAAAGCGGCCCCAATACTCCGTCCACATTACAACATTGTATCATGACCGGCGGCAGGTTGAACAGAACCCATCCCACTTCATGCCGCGGAACGATTAAACAAAAGCGCGCGCCCTTTTCGAGCCGCGCGAATCTTAAAACAACGAAAAAGTTTTCTTCTCGTATGCCCGCCATCGAGTCATTCTCATCCACGTGAAAAACCTCTCCACTATTGGATGGGTTGTGATTCCACCAGGCGCTCACTTGCGCGCCGCGTCCCATACGCGGGTCGGCGGCTGATTCCTCCGCGATGCAAACGATCACCTCGTTCAATCCGGCCGCCGGTAATACGCAGGCGATTTATCATCTCTGGATCATCTCCTTTTCCATCTTCGGGCTGATATCCCTCCTCGTCACCGGCCTCATCGTTTTCAGCCTCATGAAGTATCGCTGGCGCGAGGGAGACGCGGATCCCGAGCAGATCGCCGGACAGAAAACGGTGGAAGTCATCTGGACCGCCGTCCCTCTCGGCATCGTGATTCTCCTCTTTGTCCTGACGGTCCGGACCATGGGCATTTCAGATCCCGGCCCCGCGCCGCAGCCGGATCTCATCATTACCGGCCATCAATGGTGGTGGGAGGTCCGGTATCCCAAGGCCGGCAAGTCCGGCCTCATCACCGCCAATGAAATCCACATCCCCACCGGCCAGCCGCTCTCCGTGCGCCTTGAGGCCAGCGATGTCCTCCATGAGTTTTGGGTCGCGCAGCTCGCCCGCAAGATGACCACCGTCCCCGGTCATCCAAATTACATCTGGCTCGAGGCCGACACGCCCGGCTCCTACCCCGGGAGCTGCTCAGAGTTCTGCGGCACGGAGCACGCATGGATGCGATTCACCGTCGTCGCCCAGTCCCCCGCCGATTTCGCCGCATGGCAGCAGGCCCAACTGCTCCCTTCTACACCACCCACTTCCGTGCAAGCGCTCCAGGGTCAGCAACTCTACATGCAAATGAGTTGCGTGAACTGCCACGCCATCGGCGGCACTTCCTCGCAGGCCCGCGTCGGGCCGGATCTCACCCACCTCGCCAGCCGCGCCCAGATCGGCTCAGGCATCCTCGATGACACGCCGGACAATCTCCAGCGCTGGCTCCGCAATCCGCAGGAGGTCAAACCGGGAGTCGAAATGCCAAACTTCGGATTCACCCCCGCGCAGGTCTCCGATCTCGCCGCTTACCTGGAGACATTGCGATGAATGAATCGGCCGAGGTGGTGATCGAAGCAGTGATGGACTCCGCGCAGCGCGAGCATTACCAGCTCGCATGGCTCTCCACGGTCGATCACAAGCGCATCGGCATTCTCTACATGCTCACCGCCCTAGTCTTCTTCGTGGCCGGTGGCATTGAGGCGTTGATGATGCGGCTGCAGCTCGCCGTGCCTAACAACCACCTCGTCTCGCCGGATACCTTCAACATGCTCTTCACGATGCATGGCACGACGATGATTTTCCTCGTGGTGATGCCCCTCCTTTTCGGCTTCGCCAATTACTTCGTACCCCTCCAGATCGGCGCACGCGACATGGCGTTCCCGCGTCTCAATGCCTTCTCGTTCTGGCTGGTCCCATTCGGCGGCATCCTCCTGCATTTCAGCCTGCTCATCGGCGATCCTCCCATGGTCGGGTGGTTCGCTTATGCACCGCTCAGCGAGACTCCCTATTCTTCGCTCATAGGCGTCGATTACTGGGCCATTTCGCTCCTCGTGCTCGGCATCGGCTCGGTCGGCGGCGGGATCAATCTCCTCGTCACCATCCTTTGCCTGCGCGCTCCGGGCATGACACTCCGCCGCGTTCCTCTTTTCACGTGGATGAATTTCATCAATTCATTCCTCATCCTCGCCGCCTTGCCGGTCTTGAACGCAGGCCTCGCGATGCTTCTCATCGACCGGCGCTTGAATGCCCATTTCTTCCTGCCCTCGGGCGGAGGCTCGCCCATTCTCTGGCAGCACATCTTTTGGGCCTTTGGGCATCCTGAGGTTTACATCCTGGTGATCCCGGCCTTCGGCATGGTCTCGGAGATCATCCCTGTCTTTTCCCGCAAGCCGATCTTCGGCTACGAGTTCGTCGCCGGTTCCACGGTCGCCATCGCTCTGCTGAGCTTTGGAGTATGGGCTCACCACATGTTCACCGTCGGCCTCGGCCATACGATGGATCTCTTCTTCTCCGGCGCCACGATGCTCATCGCCATTCCCACCGGCGTCAAAGTCCTTAACTGGAGCGCCACGCTATACGGTGGCCGGCTCAAGCTGAAAACGCCGATGCTCTACTGTATCGCGTTTCTCATCCAGTTTCTCTGTGGCGGTATCACAGGCATCAGCCACGCCATTGTCCCGCTCGATTGGCAGACAAAGAACAGCTACTACCTCGTCGCCCATTTCCACTACGTCGCAGTTGGCGGAATTTTCTTCGCCAATGTCGCCGCCCTTCACTACTGGTTTCCAAAAATCAGCGGCCGCATGCTTTCCGAGCGCCTTGGCCGCTGGTCCTTCTGGCTATTGGTCATTGGCTTCAACGGCACCTTTCTCATCCAGCATTTCCTCGGCCTCGCAGGCATGGGCCGCCGCATCTACACCTACCCCGATTTACCCGGCTGGGAATGGATGAATATGCTTTCAACGGTCAGCGCTTTCTTCATGGCTGCGGCTGTCCTCGTCCTTGTTTGGAATATCATTTCCACGCTCCTTCGCGGTGCTCCCGCGGGCGATAATCCGTGGGATGCATGGACGCTCGAGTGGTCCACCACTTCCCCACCCCCCGTGGAAAATTTCGATGCGCTTCCGCCCATTCGCAGCCGCCGCCCGCTGTGGGATTGCGCAAACCCCGATCGCCCAGATCCCGTCGTCGGCCCCAATAATGAAACCACGCCGCCCATGGAAAAAGTCCGGCTCGGCGTCCTCGCGTTCGTGCTTTCCGAGACCGGCTTCTTCGGCGCGTTGATTCTCGCTTTCCTGTTCTTCAACGTGCAGCCGCAGCCCGGCCCCACCCCGCACAATCTCGACCTGCTCAGGACCGGCCTCTTCAGCATTTGCCTTTTTTCCAGCAGCTTCACGATCTGGCGTTCCGAGGCCGCTCTGCATCGTGGTAATACGCGGGGCATGATCGGCTGGCTGGTGCTCACCATTGCACTCGGCGGTGTATTCGTCTTCGGCCAGGGGTGGGAATACCGCGACCTCATCTCTCACGGCGTCCTCATCGACACGAATCTCTTCGCCACCACGTTCTTCACGCTCACCGGTTTCCATGGCGCCCACGTCATCGTCGGGTTGATCGCCATGCTTATCGTCCTCGGCCTCGCGCTCGCCGGCGAGTTCAAGGTAAAGCCCTCCTCCGCGCTCGCAGCTGTCGGCATCTACTGGCACTTCGTGGATGTGGTCTGGGTCGCCGTCCTCACAGTCGTTTACATTCTTCCTCACTTCGTCTCATGAACTCCACGGCATTTCTCTTCACTGCTTGGAAATGGAGCCCGCTTGCAATCGCCGGCGCGTTGATCGGCCTGGCTGCTTACTTCGCATGCTTCGGTTGGAATCGCCGTGCATGGGCCGCGGTCGCAGCGTGCGCAATCTTCGTAGCCACTCTCTCCTCTCCGCTCGCAGTCCTTGCGGATGGCTATCTCTTCAGCGCCCACATGTTCCAGCACATGCTGCTGCTCCTTGTCGTGCCCGCCCTGCTCCTCATGGCTTTGCCGGAAACCCTCCGCCTGCCTGCCTGGGCCTCGCGCCTCTTGAACCCCGCCGTCTGCTGGGCATCCGGTATCGGCGCCATGTGGATATGGCACGCTCCTGTCTTGTGCAATGCCGCCGCCTCTTCCCCTCTCGTTTTCGGCGTTCAAACAATCTCCCTCGTCGCGCTCGGCACTGCATTTTGGTGGCAGGTCCTCGCACCCTCTCCCAGCCAGCGTATCGCTCCGTTGCGTGGCGCCGGCTATCTTTTCGCCTCCTGCATCGCCTGCACCGTTCTCGGCATCATCCTCACATT